>Ga0209726_10000622_pt1 | contig 64703 bp, 64 predicted proteins | sample Subgrocontami54m_FD_187453 | JGI IMG/M metagenome (GOLD analysis project Ga0209726, IMG submission 187453) | Subsurface groundwater microbial communities from S. Glens Falls, New York, USA - GMW46 contaminated, 5.4 m (SPAdes) (version 3) | ecosystem: Environmental > Aquatic > Deep subsurface >...
TAGCTAGACGCAAGTCTCCGTAGGAGTTGCGCGGTGTGGTAGCTCGGTGGGGCTACAATGGGCGGCACCGCGGCGCGCTGCCGAGGGTTGCACGCAGGAGCTGACCAATTCGTGAGCCCGGCCGACGGCTCGCCAGATGCACGTGACGCGCCAGCCCCAACCGCCCCGCGCCTGCCATTCTTTTACGGCTGGCTGATCGCTGGCGCCGCGTTTGCTTCGAGTGGGCTTGGCGCTGGGCTCAACAACGTTTCGCTGGCCGTGCTCCTCCGACCGCTGAGTGACGATCTGGGCTGGAGCCGGAGCCTGACGGCGGGGGCCATTGGCGCCGGCACGATCGCCGCGGGGGGGCTCGCACCGTTCGTCGGGGGCCTGGCTGACCGTTTCGGTCCGCGCGTCCTGCTTCCGGTGGGCGCAGCCGTCGCGGGTATTCTCGTTTTCGCGATCAGCCTCGCAAGCGAGCCGTGGATGTTTTACGCAACCTACGTGCCGGCCCGCGCTCTGGCGGAACCGCTCCTGATCAGCGTTGTGCCGATGACGGCAGTCGCGAACTGGTTCCAGCGCCGTCGCCCACGGGTAATGGGTCTCATCGTGATGGCCGTGCCGCTTGGCTCCTCCGTCCTGGTGCTGTGGTACCAATTCGTCATCGCGCACTTCGGCTGGCGCTGGGCGTTTGTGAGCCTCGCAGTCCTCTTCTGGACGGTCCTCGTGATCCCTGGAGCGCTTCTGCTGCGCCGGCGGCCGGAAGACTTGGGTTTGGTACCGGATGGCGTTCGAGCCTCACCAAGCGAAGCGGGCGGGCGCGGTGACGCCCGGAGTCTGGAGCACCGTGCTGCCGAGGAGCAGGTGGAGCCGCGAAGTTGGACGCTTCGAGAAGCGGCCCGTACGCCGACGTTCTGGTTTCTGGCCCTAAGCACCGCGTTGGCGAGCATCGCGACGGGCGGCACCGCCTTCAATCTGGTGGCCTACTTCACCGACACACGGATCGATCCGATCGTCGCCGCGGGCGCGCTCAGTGTTTTCGCCCTCTCTGGCGCGGTCGGCGCCGGGATTTGGGGACTACTCGCCGAGCGGCTATCGGCCCGAATGCTCAGCCTGGGAACGCTCATGACCGCGGCGAGCGCAATGCTCTTGCTTCTCCAGGTGCACGACGCGCCGCTGGCCTACGGTTTTGCCGTGCTGTTCGGGCTCACGGCGCGCGGCCAGGCCGTGCTGGTGCAGGTTCTCCTGGCGGATTACTTCGGCCGGCGCTCCTATGGCGCCATCAGCGGGTTGGCGAATCCTTTCGTCTTGGGCGGGCTCGGCCTCGGGCCATTCCTCGCGGCCCTCGCGTTCGATCTCACCGGCAGCTATGTCGGCATCTTCAGCAGCTTCGGCGCGCTGTTCCTCGCCGCCGCCGTGCTCATCGCTTTCGCTCGGCGCCCTATCGGCGTGAAGGCGCCGCCGCAGTCACTAGTGGTCCCGCCGCATAGCGATTATCATCCGTAAGCTGCGCAAGGCCGCGAAAGGGACCGGAGGAAACGAACCGTGTTAGCCAAAGACAAGACGGCGATCGTGGGAATCGGCTGGACCGCGTTTACGCGCAACTCGCAAGCCTCGACGACCACCCTGGCGGCCGAGGCCAGCTTCAAGGCGATCGACGACGCTGGGCTGAAGCCGCAAGACATCGACGGCGTGATGTCCTGGTTCCACAAGTACGCGGACAGCATCAGTCCGCGGGAGCTGGGATTGGCGATGAGCCTCGATTGTCCCTTCGAGCTCTACGTCGACGCGGGGGGGCACTGGATGTGTGGCGCGGTAACCGCCGCCGCGTCGCTCGTGACCTCGGGCGTCTGCAACAATGTGCTGCTTTACGTCGCTCGCAACAGCTACAGCGAGGGCCGAACGCATCGAGCGGCGCAGTCCAGCGTTGGAAGCGGGACCGACCAATTCCGCAACCCGTTTGGTCAGCACATCGCGGCAACGACCTTTGCCATGCCCGCGACTGCGCACATGGCCCGCTTTGGCACGACGACGCTCGATTTTGCGCATCTGGCCGTGACGCAGCGGAAGCACGCGTCGCTCAACAAGAAGGCCCAGATGCAAAAACCGATCACGATCGACGACCATCAGAACTCGCGCTGGATCTCGTACCCGTATCGGCTGCTGGATTGCTGCCAGCAGTCTGATGGCGCCGTTGCGGTGGTGATCACGTCGGCCGAACGGGCTCGCGACCTCCGCCACGAGCCCGTGTACATCATGGCAGGCGTGGCAGGTGAGGGCGAAACGTCCGCGCTGTGGGAAACCAACGGCGTGAACATCGCGCCGAAGCTGTACCAGGCCGCCGGCGTCACCCCGAAGGACGTGGACGTGGCGGAGCTGTACGATCCGTTTACGGGCATGGTCATGCTGCACATGGAGGACTTCGGTCTGGTGCCGAAGGGTGAGGTTGGCGCCTGGGTGACGGCGGGCAAGAACGGGCTCGACGGTGAAACGCCCGTGAACACACATGGCGGATTGCTCAACGAGGCGCACATGATCGCGCTGAATCACGTGGTGGAGGCGGTGCAGCAGCTCCGACCCGAGGGCGTGGTCGACGACCTTTGCAACGGGCCTCATACGTACGACCGCTCGACGTGCCGTCAGGTTCGGGATCCGAAGATTGCGCTTCTGTGTGGAGAAGCCGGAGGGAGCGGCATGCTCCTGAGGGCGGACTGATGGCTGAATTCCCAAAGCCAGCACCCGTGGCGGACCACGACACGCGGCCGTTCTGGGACGCGTGCCGGGAGCACGAGTTTCGAGCGCAGCGCTGCACGAGCTGCGGCCGTTTTCGATGGCCGCCCCAGGGCTTCTGCCCGAGCTGCTACTCGTGGGAGCATGAGTGGACGCGACTTTCTGGGCTGGGGGTCGTCAAGTCGTTCTCCGTCGTGCATCACTCGGCGGTGCCGTCGTTCAAGAACGACCTGCCGTACGTGGTGGCGGTGATCGAAATGGACGGCACCGATGGCCACGTGGACATCACGAGCAACGTCGTCGGCATCCCTTGGGAAGACGTCAAGGTGGGAATGCCCGTCGAAGTCGTGTTCCACGATATGTCGGCTGAGGCGACGCTGCCGCAATTTCGACCCGCCGCAAAGTAATCCCAAGATCCGCGCGCATCGCGGGATGGAGAGCATGCAGGTAAGGCCAAGCGTTCGAGCGGTCCAGGTGCCGGACACGAATCCGATGCACCCACAGTTCACGACGATCTACCTCGTCGGGCGGGGCCAGGTGCTCACCATCGACTCCGGCGAGGACATGGAGCGCTACCGCTGGATGCTCCGCGGCTACCTGGCGGCCACCGAGAAGGCCGAGATCGGCATGAGCTGCGTCACCCACCACCACGCGGACCACAGCTCGAACCTGCGCTGGCTGCGGGACGAGTTCAGCGCCGACGTCCACGTATTCGAGCAAGGGATACCGCTGCTTCGGAACCGCCTCCCCGATAGCGGCGTTCAATCGATCCAGCATGGCTCCGAGATTGGGCCGAGCGACGACGTTCGTCTGACCACGATCCACACGCCCGGCCACAGCGTGGACTCCGTCTGTTTCTACCTCGAAAGCGAAGGCGTGCTCTTCACGGGGGATACGATCCTCGGCGCGAGCTCCACGACGATCAACGATCTGGGCGATTATCTCACCAGCCTGGGGCAGCTCCGCGATCTGCCCAACCTCCAGCTCCTGTGCCCCGGGCATGGCCCCGTCATCGAGAACCCGGTCGAGTACATCGACGCCTACATCAACGGCCGCCACGCCCGGGACCGCCAGATCCTGGATGCGCTCGCGCAGACACCAGAGATGACGACGTGGGCGATCATGGAGCTCATTTACGCGGACCTGAAACTCGGCCCGCGCCTGCAGCGCGCCGCGAACCGCCAGGTCGCCACGCATCTCCGCAAGCTGGAGAAGGAGGGGCGGGTCAAGGTCTACGCCGGTACGCCGCGCGAGAAATCGGCGGAGGAGATCGCTCAGGCGGAAGAGGAGGAGCACGAGCGGATGGAAGTGATCCGCCTGGCGGACCAATACCGCGAAGAGGACCGACGGCGCGCGCTATTCAGCCAGGAGAACCCGATGATGGCGGAGTGGGAAGAACCGCCGCGGTATGCGCTCGTCTAAGTGCATCGTCGGGAGTGAGGGCATGCCGGTCATTAGCAGGTTTCTCGGCATCGTTGTCGCCATGTACTGGAACGATCATTCGCCACCACACTTCCACGCCAAGTACGGCGAATATGAGATCGTCGTTAGTATTCAGGATGGGAGTAACGATATGTTCCTACATGTGCGCGAAGCCACGTACGTTAAGGACTACGAGGTGGATGTCCTGTTCGATGACGGCCGACGAGGGACTGCCGATCTTTCAGACTCCCTCCGTGGCCCCGTGTTTGAGCCTCTGAAGGACAAAGTGTTCTTTGCACGTCTCGAGGTAGATCCTGAGCTGAAGACGGTCGTCTGGCCGAACGGTGCTGACGTCGCTCCCGAGTACCTCTATTTCTTGGCCTTCAGCAACGAGCCCGAGCTTCAGGAGCGGTTCCGTGAGTGGGGATATCTTGTGCCTGCCGAAGCATGACCGCCTGGCGTCTCAGTCTCGCTGAGGGTCTCCCTCTTCCAGTGGGCGCTTCGTTAGGTCCCGAGCCAGGATGGCAGCAACTCCTCACCAATGGGGACCTGGCGGGACAGCATCACCTCGCGCTTCGTCTCCGACGACTCCAGGATCGCCAGGCACGCCTCGATGGTGGCTCGGCCCCAGCGGCCATCTCGGATGAGCGGGCGGTCGTGGACGATCGCGTCGTAGAACTCGTCGAGGACGTTGTCGCGGGTGCCTCGGCCGAATGGGACGGGGATGTCCCGCATACCTTCCTCGTCGTAGATAAAGACGCCATTGGGCGACTGGCGCATGTCGCCGCGCTCGCAGCTCACGATCGTCGTGCCGAAGTGTGCGTGGTGCTGGTCGGCGGCGCCCGCGGGGTGGGCGCTTGGAACGAAATGGCGCTCGCCACCGCCGCCGTAGGCACCGGCTGAGCGGCGGGCGGCCTCTGCGTCGATGCCGCCGAGCTGTCGGAGGCCGCGGCGACTCGCGCCGTGGCGATCGGAGGGCTTGGGGCTCCCGTAGGTGCCGAGCCAGAAGTGAAATTCGTCGCTGTCGAAGCGGTCGTAGCCGCTGTAGACCATGGTGGCTGCAGCACCGCTCTCGAACTCGATGAAGGCAGTGTAGGCTCCCTCGATGGGCCGCTCAGGGTCCCACTTAAAGGCCGTGGCACGGACGCTCTTCACGAGCCCGCCGCCTACGACGCGGATGACGTCCATCTGGTGGGGACCCTGGTTGAAGAAGATGCCACCTCCCACCCTGGTGTCCAGCAGCTCGGCTGGGGTCAAGGGGGTGTAGAGGAACTCGGCGTATTTCCAGTTGTTAACCATGCCCAATCGCCCCAAATCGCCTGCGGCAATGATCTGTCGCATCTTGAGGATTGGGGGATCGAAACCGTGCGAGCCGCGCCCGACCAGGAGCTTGACGCCGTGGCGATCGGCCGCCTCGACCATGGCGTCGCATTCCGCGAGGGTGAGCGCCATGGGCTTCTCGAGGATGATGTGCTTACCGTGCTCGGCAGCCGCGACGGTGTGGGCGGCGTGAAACTCGTGGGCCGTGGCAACGTGGATGGCGTCGATGTTGGGGTTGGCGCAGAGGTCCTCGACGCGCTCGAAGACTTCCCCGCCGATCTCGCCGGCGAACTTGTCTCGCGCCTCTTCGCGGACGTCAGCCGCGGCGGTCACCTTGAAGCCTGGGTGGCTCAGGGCCGCGGCGAGAATGGTGCCGCCGGCCGATCCCAGACCAGCGATGCCAAGACGGACAAGGGGTGCATCGGCTTCATGTCGCACGGCTACGCCTCGCGCCTATCAGGGCTCAGGATGGTCAGCCACTCCTCCGCCTCACGTGCATGAATTCGAACGCGGGTTGTGGAAGAGAGTCCTTTGGTCATTCTGGCGGACTCGCCGAGCGACCGATCCACCCGTGGGCAGGCGACAAATGCAGAGGCCACGGGCGGTCCATCGGGGCGGTCACGGCAGTCAATTACCGTTCCGCAGGTCGGACCAGCTCTCGGCGTCCATCAACTGGGCCCAGCGTCGATAGAGCGTCAGCGAGTTCGCGTCGTTCATCGAGCCGTCGGTGACGAGCGCACCACGCAGGCCCTCGTACGGTTTCCAATGCCCGAGACCCTGCTGGTAGCAATATGGGAGGCCCCGTGCCACCGGTCCGCGGCTCGCCGCGGTTGCATAGCTCCAGTTCTCCATGTCGTCCTGCTCGGTCATGCCCGCAGGGCCCGAGTAGCGAAGCGAGTATTCGCGCCAGAAGTTTCGAACGTCGGGCGGCGTATCACGGTCCACGAGGTACCAGCGCCACATCTCGGTCTGGAGCGGGCCGCGCGGGTGGGACACGAGGATTCCGCGCGGGAAGCCCACGTGGAACGAGGCGGTGGGAAATACGTTGCCTCCGCCTCCAAAGAGCCACACGGGCGGCAAGCTGGGCGCCCGCCTGCGTCGCTCCTCGTGGAGGTCCTGGAAGTACTCGGCGAGCCTCGGATCTTGGAACGTGGGGAACGGATCGATCTCCGGGTCTACCGGTTCGGGGGGACTGCCCCTCCATCCATGGCCGAGCTCTGGGAAGGAGGTCAGATTCGCCCGGCGGCTGTTGTGCTTGTCGCCGTGGCGTGTCTGGCCTCGGCCTCCTGGTCCAATTCCCACCGCCTCGACCGAGGCATGACTCACGCCATGGTAGTGGTCTCCCCCGAAGTTCTCCGAGATGAACTTCCAGTTGCTCGGCACCACCCACTTGTGGACTCCGCCGAGCACGACGGAACCGCCTTCGCTCCCGTCGTACGAGTCCAGCAGGCCGTCGAGGAAGATGCGGAAGTCGCCGATGTAGTCGAGAAACGGCGGGGCAGATGCGTCCCAGGTGGCCCAAATCGTGCCCTTGTAGGTGGCAAGCTGCGCGACCTCGAGCAGCCCCCACTGCGACTTGTCCAGCTCGCCATAGTAGGCGGCATCGTAGTGGGGAACGCCGACGAGCTTGCCGTCCAGCGCGTAGCTCCATCCGTGGTACGGACACATAAAGCTGGTGGTGTTGCCCTCGTCGTAGCGGCAGGCCTTCATGCCGCGATGACGGCACGAGTTGAGAAGAACATGGATCTGGCTCTCGCGATCCCTGCTCACGATGACGCTTTCCTCGCCCATGTACGACGTGAAGAAGTCGCCGGGCTGGGGGATCTGGCTCTCATGACCGAGAAACAGCCAGACACGGGCGAAGATCCGCTCCTGCTCCTGTCGATAGACTTCCTCGTTCACGAAGATCTCCCGGCTGATCAGGCCACGCTCCGCGTCTACGAGGTCACCCATCGCTTGCCTGCGAACTGGCATCGCTCAGTCCTCCCACTTAGCCACGAGTCCGTAATGTAGCGCTTCGTCTACTCGTTGGCAACGCAGACGGCAACTCCTCAATGATTGCTGCATCTCCCTCGACCGTGGGCGCAACGCTGCAGATGGCGCGTTCGGCTGGACGTTCAGATGGATTCAGCCTTTCGCTGAAGTATTAGGTCGGGGCCTCAAGCGAATCAAGGGAATAGGGTCAACGAATGAGTGGCGCTGAGGACCTCCCGTGGCGACCATGCGGTGGCCTCGTCGGGTGGGTTAGGCGAGTGGCAGGCGCAGCTCGAAGCAGCTTCCCTCGCCCGGCACGCTCGCCGCCTCGACCGTTCCGCCCATGGCCTCGGCCAGCTCTTTTACCAGGGCCAGGCCCAACCCCGCGCCGCCGCGTCCGTCTTCGTTCTGCCCGCGGTAGAAGCGCTCGAAGACGTACGGCAGGTCCTCGGGGGCGATGCCTTCCCCCGTATCCCGGACCTCTAGCCGCAGGGCGTCCGGCTCGGCGGCGACCACGACTGCGACCAGCCCGCCCGGGAGTGTGTGGCGGACCGCATTGCCGAGCAGGTTGCTCACCATCTGCTCAAAGCGCTCGGCATCCACGTTGGCCAGTGGGAGATCCGGCGCGACTTCGGCGATCACCTGGACCCGGCGCTGGCTCCAAGCAAGCGGGGCCATCGTGTCCACGAGCCGCTTCACCAGCGCACCCGTGTCGGTTGGCGCTGGGCGGAGCTCGAGCTGCCGCACCTCAGCCCGGGACAACGTGAAGAGGTCGTCGATCAAGCGCTGCAGCCGATTCAGCTCGCGATCCATCGTCTCGAGGTCAGCCCGGAGGTCGCCCGAATGGGCTCGACCGAGAATGGATTCGAGGTAGCCTCGAACAGTCGCGACCGGCGTGCGCAGCTCGTGGGAGACCCCAGCAACAAGCTGTTGCCGGGCGGTGAGAAGCCCGCCTACGCGGTCACGCTCAGCTTCGAGCTCGTGCATCGTCCGCTCCAGGTCGGCGGCCATGTGGTTGAACCGCTGCCCGAGCTGTCCGACTTCGTCGTCGCCACTGACTGGCGCGCGGGCCGCCAGGTCGCCGGCCGCCAGCTCCTCGACCGCGCGGCCGAGGCGCTCGAGTGTCGCGACGAGCCGGCGCGAGAGGAGGTAGGCCACGAAGCTCGCCGATGCCAACGCGAACAACGACGCCGCGCCGAGCACAGCCACGCTGACGGCGCCAAAGATGGCCAGCGCACGCAACGGATCGAGGATGCCCATCGGCCGCGCGAGGGCCGCTGACGGGATGGCGACAACCACGGAGGCGACGGGCCGGCCGTCATCGCGCAGGACCGGATACGCCCCCAGCGCGGTCGTGCCATCGGTCCTCGCCGCGCCCAAGTCGGGAGCGCGTCGCCGGGCCATAGCCTCCGCCGCGAGAGCGGACCAAGCGTCCCGCTCGGGTGGCGTGAAGGCCGCGCCGGAGGCATCCGAGCTGCCGACCAATCGCCCGTCCGCTGTGACAACCGCGATGTAGCTCACGTTGTCCAGACTGGGGACGAGGCCGCCCGGTCCGTGAGCCACGGGTGGTCCCGTGGGGATCGTCAGGCGCAACCTCCCGTCGACCATGGCCCGCAGAATGGTGTTGAGCTCGGCCGATTCGCCTCGCGTGACAATGCCACCGACTGCCTGGGCGACGAACTGTGCATCCCGAGTCGGCTCGCGTGCCGGGTTGGTCTGCGTCCCGATCCAGCTCGTGGCGATGAGGACCATGGCGCCGATCATGCTCACCAGGGTGAAGGCGATGGCGACGAGATGGGAGAGGGTGAGCTGCCAACGCAGCCGAGAAAGCGCCCGTGGCATCGGCGTTAGTCGTCAGCCAGAGGCGCGCGGCTGGGGTCACGGCCGGCGGCTGGCGTCTCGCGTGACTGTCCGGAAAAGCGGTAGCCCACGCCCCACACCGTCTCGATCGCCTCGCCCATCGGCCCGAGCTTCTTACGCAGGCGAAGGATGGCATTGTCAACGGAACGGTCGCCCTCGATGGACGGCTCGCCCCAGACCGTATCGCGGAGGTAGGAGCGACTAAATGCTCGCCCGCGGTTGCGCAGGAGCAAGTGCAGCAGACCGAACTCGGTACGCGTCAGATCCAGCGGCGCGCCGCTCAGGCGCGCTATGTGCGCGATCGCGTCGAGCTCGAGTGGGCCGAGATGCAGCGCCGCCGTGCCCTCCGCATGGTCCGCCGCGACCAGCTCCTCGATTCGCTCCTGCCGTCGCAGCATTGCGCGGACGCGGGCGATCAGCTCGCGAGTGCCGAAGGGCTTGGTGAGATAGTCGTCCGCGCCCACCTCAAGGCCGATCACTCGGTCCACCTCCTCTGCCCGCGCGGTCAGCATGAGCACGGGTACAGCGGAGGTTTGACGTAGGCGACGGAGGAGCTCGAGCCCGTCCAGACCAGGCAGCATCCAGTCGAGGACGATCAGATCGGGCGACTGCTCCGCGAAGAGCCGGAGCCCGGTCAGCCCGTCAGCCGCGTGTCGCACCTGGTAGCCGGCCACGTCCAGCTCGCGTGCTATCAGCCGCCCGAGCTCCAGCTCGTCCTCGACCAGCAAGATGTTCGCCATTGGCCCCTCGCTTCCTCATCCGTACTTCTACTCGATGGGATCGCGAGAGGGAATGCCGAACAGCGGCGCTGCTGATTCTGCGACAGAACTGCGACAACCGCGAGACAGGCGCACGACAAGCGACGGGAAGAATTGAGGCGTGCGAAGGATCGGGCAAGGGCCTCAAATCCTCACAAAGGAGCAGAACGATGCAGTGGTTTCGGTTCTCGGTCGCGGTCGCGCTCACCTCAACGACGCTGGTGGCGACGCTGGTCGCCGGGGGTGGGCTCCTAGCGAGCAGAGTCTTGGCAAACGGTGCCCCGTTCGGCCCACCCATGGGTCTGTGGCAAGAGGGGCATGGCGGCAGGGGCGGCTTCCAGTTGCCGAGCGAGCTAGAAGGCCTCCGCGACGTGCCGGCAGGCGAGCGATTCGCTCACTTCAAGGGCGTCCAGATCAACCTCACCGACAGGAACAATCAAGCGGTTGTCGTCGCGATCACCCCTGGAACGGTTACCGCGGTGAGCGCCTCGAGCCTCACCGTTGCCGCCAACGATGGCTCCACCAAGACCTACTCGCTGGACGACAAGACCACCCTTCGTGGTAAGCAGGCGCTGACCCAGAACGACAATGTGGTGGTGGCAACACTGAACGGCGGGTCTCATGCTCACGCCGTCCTTACGCTCGGGGCGGACGGCGCGGGACCGTGGGGCGGCCACCATCCCTGGACGCGCTAGCGACACGTGCCGTTGCCGCTCGCGTCCGAGCGTCAACGACGCGAGCGGCAACTCGGCAATGGCGACATCATGATCGCTCGATGGCGATCCCCACGTCGGCCTGGGCTAAGGCGGCGGGGGGATCGCCGTCGGCGTGCAGGCCGCTGCTGATGCCGAACGTCTTCGTCTTCTCGGGCGACGGGGGCTCACCGTATTGCAAAACCCTTGCCGTAGCTTACGAAGATGCTACTGGCGCCACCTCTCTGATCGAAGACGGATTCAACGCGCCCCCACTTGCTGAGGTTGTGGAATACAGGCTCGTTACAGCTTCGATAGACCGTGCGGCCGATTTCCGTACTACACTGAATTGCAGAGCGAACCGAATCGAGGCGCCCTCGAGGGAAAGCGACATCGATTCACCGGCCGCTTAGCTTGCTGACCCATCGACCAGAAGACTAAAAAGAAGGTCACGAAGCGTCCGCTCGCGGCGCCACCACGCAACCAGGGGGCCCTCCACATGCTGTGCCCAAATCAGCAAAATGCTAATCCCCCGTCACGGGCTTCCTCCCGTTCAGCAGGCGCCACGCACATGAGCGAGCTCCTAGAGCCAACCAGCTTGCCCCCAGACTCGCTCTTCCGGTTGTTGGTGGAAAGCGTGGAGGACTATGCAATTTTCCTCATGGACGACACCGGGGTTGTCCAGACCTGGAATGAGGGGGCAGAGCGCATCCTGGGCTACGCCGGCTCGGAGATTATTGGCAAGCACCACTCCCTCTTGTATCCCCCGGCCGAGATGCGGCGCGGCAAGCCTGAATACGTGCTTCGCGTCGCCGCCGAGGAAGGCAAGTTCAAGGAGGAGAACTGGCGGGCACGGAAGGACGGTTCCCGATTCTGGGCCAGCGTCATAATCACCGCGCTCAGGAGTCCGGAGGACAGGCCGCTGGGGTTTGCCAAAGTGATCCGCGACCTCACGGAGCGTAAACAGGCCGAGGAAGATCGAGATCAACTCCTCAACCTGGAGCGCGGCGCGCGGATCCGCGCCGAGCACGTGTTGGAACAACTGCAGGCGATGCAAACCATCACCGAAGCCGCCCTTGCTCACCTTGACCTAAGCGACTTGCTTCAGGCGCTGCTGGAGCGGATCAGCGAGGTTCTGCAGGTGGACACGGTTGCGATTCTCTTGGCAACCGATGATGGGCAATGGTTAGTACCCCGCGCGGCCAAAGGCATCGAGGAGGAAGTGGAGGCGGAGATCCACCTGCCCCGAGGACGTGGGTTTGCTGGACGCATTGCGGCCGAGGGCCGCCCGATCGTGCTGGACGACGTCGATCATGCGGAGGTGCTGAATCCGATTCTTCGTCAGAAGGGCATCCGATCGCTCCTCGGGGTGCCCTTGGTAGTGGAAGGCGAGCCCCTTGGGGTGTTGCATGTCGGCACGCTGCACACGCGGCGCTTCACCGATGAGGACACGCAATTTCTCCAGATCGCGGGAGACCGGGTGGCGCTGGCCATCGATCACGCCCGGCTGTATGAACGAGCTGAGCTCGCTCGGCAGGCAGCCGAGGCCGCTGGGCAAGAGATAGAGCTGCGAGATGAGTTTCTCTCGGTAGCGGCCCACGAGCTAAAAACACCCGTTACCAGTCTGCGTACGGCAGCTCAGGTCATCCTCCGTCAATTGATGCGAGGCGAAGAAGTGAGCGCCGAGCGACTCACTCGCATGGCGAGCGTGATCGATCAGGGAAGCGAGAGGCTAAGCCGACTGGTGAATCAACTCTTAGACATTTCTCGGCTGGAGGGCGGTAAGCTGCGCCTGGAACGGAGCCAGATCGACGTGGTCGCTCTGGTGCGCGATGTCGTGGAGCGGACACAGTCTCAAGCTCCGAGCGCCGACATTGGGGTGCAGGGAGCGGAATCCCTGTGGCTCTGGGCTGATCCATTGCGCATCGAGCAGGTGCTAGTGAACCTGTTGGACAACGCGGTCAAGTACAGTCCCCGGGGCGGCGAGATCATCGTGGAGTGTACGAGTCTGTCCTCCGAGCTCGTGCAGATGACAGTGCGAGACCAAGGTATCGGTATCGGGTCTAACGAGCACGAGCAAATCTTTGAACGCTTTTACCGGGTGGACGACAGTGAGCGAACAACCGGGCTTGGACTTGGCCTGTACATTAGCCGGGAGATCGTGGAGCGCCATGGCGGCCGCATTTGGGCTGAAAGCTCCCCGAACGGGGGGGCACGCTTCGTCATCCAGCTACCGGTGGACGGGGTACAGTCAGTCGCAACGGATCTCCTAGAGTGATCGATCAGGCATTGATCCGAACCACGTGCCGTATCCTGGTGGTCGAAGACGATTTCGGTATTCGGTCGGCGCTGGTTGCGCTCCTAGAGGATGAGGGGTATCTGGTGGAGGAGGCAGAGAACGGCGTAGAAGCGCTGGTCTGCCTGGAAAGGCAACGTCCGGCCCTGGTGCTATTGGATATGCGCATGCCGGTCATGGATGGGTGGCAGTTTGCGCAGGAGCTGCGAGCGCGCCAGATCGAGGTTCCGCTTGTGGTCATGACGGCAGCCCGAGATGCGCAGGCATGGGCGGAAGAGATCGCGGCAGCGGCCTACGTGACCAAACCGTTCGACCATGAAGCTCTGATAACCACGATGGATCGCATATGTGGCGTACCAGGGTGACGGATTTCCCGATCCACTTCGCCGGCGCAACGCTTGAACGCTCCAGACACGTCTGTGCGTTCTTCGAGAATCCAGATGAGGAGCACCGTGTTCTCGACCCCTTTGTGCGCGAAGGGCTCGACCGTGGCGAAAAAGCGCTACACATCGTGGATCCGGTATTGCGCAGTGACTACATCGAACGCCTCGCGGCGGCGGGGATCCCGATACGCTCCGCCTTAGCCGACGGCCAGTTCGAGCTGCGCACATGGGAAGAAGCGTACCTTCGGGAGGGACACTTCGATCAGGACGCGATGCTCGCTCTGATCGAGGAGGTGCTCAACGGCGGCCGACGCGAAGGATTCCCTCTCACGCGACTGGTTGCCCACATGGAGTGGGCGCTCGAAGACCGTCCAGGCGTAGACGACCTGATCGTCTATGAGACGCGCCTGAACTACATTCTGCCCCGTTACAGAGATCCTGTCGTCTGACTGTATGAAACCGCCAAGTTTGGCGGCGGCTTGGTGATGGATATCCTGCGAACGCACCCCATGGTGGTCGTCGGGGGCCTGTTGCAAGTCAACCCCTTCTTCGTTCCCCCGGATGAGTTCCTGCGAGAACTGCGGGAGCGCGGCATGAAGGTTCCTGACGCGAAGGCGCCGGATGCCTGAACTCTCGGAGGTCCCCTACGGGGAGCGCGCAGCGGCGCCCTCGAATGAAGCGCAGGACACCCGTGTGCTACGCCAGCAACTGCGGGATGTGGCGGCAATGCTCGCGCTCCCAGCATTGTGGCGTGACCGCCGGACCGACGAAATCGGAATAGGGCTACTCGATGTGCTGGTCAGCATGTTGCGGCTTGATGTGGCACATCTCCGCCTCATGAGCGCAGCAAGCAAGGGTGAGCTCCAGTTCTGGAGACCGGCGGGCGCTATTCAGTTCGCAGCCGTCGTGAATGCATTCACGGATCTAGAGCCTGCGCAGGCGCTACACAGCGCCAGAATCGCCAACCCTGCTGGAAGCCACCCACTCTCACTTGCTCGACTCGCTCTTGATCTGCCAACCGACCCTGTGCTGGTCGTCATCGGATCGGAACGACCTGATTTTCCAACCGAACACGAGCGCTTCCTTTTCCGGGCCGCAGTGGATCAGGCGGCCGTCGCGATCGAGAGCGCCCGGCTCTATGAACAGGCCCAACGAGCGGTTGAGCTCCGCGATGAGTTCTTCTCGGTGGCGGCCCACGAATTGCGCACGCCCCTTACCGCGTTGGGGTTAGGTATCGAGTTACTTCAACGGCAGTTGGCGAGAGGCGAAGGGATCGACCCGGCGACACTCGGCCCCCGGCTGCAGGGTCTGACCGCGCAGTCGAAGAAGCTGGGGCGGCTCGTCGGACAGCTATTGGACGTGTCCCGGATCGAGCTCGGCAAGTTGACACTCGATCCAGAGGAGCTCGATCTCGTGTCCTTGGTGTCCGATGTGGTTAGCGCCATGCAGCCGAATTCCGATCGGCACGCGCTTACTCTTGACGCTCCGGCCGCAGTATGGATGCAGGCGGATCCCCTCCGGCTCGAGCAGGTTTTTACCAATTTGCTCGACAACGCCATGAAGTACAGCCCGAATGGCGGACCTGTTGAAGTAGAGATTGGATCTCCGAGGCCGGAGCTCGTCGAGATCACGGTGGCCGACCGCGGGCTCGGAATTCCGCCGGAGTGCCGCGAGCAGATCTTCGATCGATTCTACCGTGCGCATCAGGAACAGCATATGAGCGGTATGGGGATCGGGCTCTTCGTGAGCAAGCAGATCGTAGATCTCCACGGCGGCGACATTCGCGTCGATAGCCCGAGCGGTGGGGGTACCCGATTCGTGGTCCGCCTGCCGCTTGTGACTACGGGTATCCCTGCCGCGACTTGAGGCGGGTCCGACGATCTGGCTCGCCCCAGCGGTTGCTGGTGATCGCGCCGCTGGGCTAGAGGACGGGAAGCTGCCAGAGAGCCCGATCGCTGGTCATGAGACACACGGTCTTCTTTCGAATCAGCCATTGCTCGCCGGAGCGGCGCAAGGTGTGTTCCCAGGAGCCCGGGTATTGCACGTCTCGGCCTGCCCTCGTGGCGTACACGATCTGATTTGAGCGGACGAGGATCTCGCCGTCGTCCAGCTCACTCACCATGATGCTGGTGATGAAATGCCGCGTCCGGCGAGGCGGTACCTCCGTCAGCGTGGCGGGGTGCTGCAAGCGCCGAATCCGGCGAGCGATGCCCTCCCGGTCGTCGTAGATGATCGATTCCGTTTGCTCTTCGTCCGTCGGCTCTTCGCTGTTCGGGACCCAGTAGAGGCAATCTTCGGTGAAGAGTGCCGCCCACTCGTCGAAGCTCCGGCTGTCAATCAGCGAGGCCTCATGGTAGAGGAATTGCTCCGCCTCACGTTGAAGCGATTCGGGAACCATGCCGTCTCCTAACCTACCGCTAGTACGCGCTGGGCACCTGGTGGTGGAGCTCCACCTCGCGACCCTCGGCTGAGGACTGTCGTATCGCAAGAATGAGCTCGAGCGTCGCCCGTCCCCATCGCTCGTCGGGAAACGTTGGCCGACCCTGCGCCACGGCCTGCGTCAGCTCGATCACCTCGTTCGCGGGAAGGACCCCCACGTCGCACGGTACTTCGGAGCGTCCCTCGGCTGTATGGACGTAAACGCCATTCTCCGATTGGCGAATATCCCCGCGCTCGCAGCTCACGATCGTCAAGCCGCAGAATGGCTGATGGCCCGGGTGCGGCCGCTCGCGATCGAGCTCGGCCGCCAGGGCGTAGGACGGATCCGAGTATTTTTCGTCCGGGTCGACGGGTCGGGTTTGGCGCAGCCTCGGTTCGTATAGCTGATCGACTGGTTGCCGCGGGCCAGCCTCCCCAATGCCCCACGTGAGCTCCGCGACGTCGAAAAACCCATACCCGTGGTTGCTCACCAGAGCGGACGTGCCGTTCTCGAACTGGAGGAACGCGGCGTAGTTTCCCTCGGTGTCGGAGTCGAACGCGACGCCCCACCGTCCGGTCATCGCACGCACGCTCTTTACCATGCCTCCGCCGAGATATCGGAGGATCTCCGCTTGGTGCGGGCCCTGTCGATAGACGAGTCCGCCGCCCTGGTCGGTGTCGAGCTCCTCGGCGAGGAACGACCAATTGACCAGCCACCCACGGTAGTTGAACGTGTTGATGTGATAGGGCCGACCCAGTTTGCCGCTGCTGATGATCTCCCGCATCTTGCGGATCGGGGGTTCAAAGAGCTTCGACCGGGTGACGAATTTGACCTTGTTGCGTTGGATCGCCTCGATCATTGCCGTCGCGTCGTCCAACGTGATCGCCATGGGCTTCTCGCCGATGATGTGCTTGCCATTCTCAGCGGCCAGGATGGCGATCTTTGCGTGGGTCCGATTGGGCGTACAGATGCAGATCGCGTCTACCGCGTCGCTCGCACACATCTCTTCGACGCTGAGGAAGGTCTTCAACCCACGGCTCGCGAACGGCTCGAGCGCCTCCGGACGCGTGTCCGCCACAGCCGCCAGTTCAGCACCCGGTGCCTTCTTGAACCACGGGAGGATGATTCGAGCCGCGCGACCAAGTCCTGCGACACCAAAGCGAAGAGCTTCAGCCATTCTTTGTCCCTTTTCCCCTTAAGTTGATGTGTCGCGGAGTCGGGAGCCGTCTCAGCTTCGGACGACGTCCCAAAGGTGCGCGGTGTTCGCCGTCGTAAAGACGGACCCACTCCCCGGCTCTACCCCCGAAATGCGATTCGAGACCATCGTCGGTTCGACGCGGAAGAAGAGGAGGAGCATCGGTAGCTCGTCCATGAAGAGGCGGAGCATTTGCCCCGCCACCTGGTTGCGCTGCGCGAGGGGAATCGTTGTCTCGAAGCTACTGATGAGCGCATCGAGCTCGGGCGTGCCATATCGGGATACATTCAGTCCAAGGTAGCCGTTCGACGCGAGGGGGACTTCGCTGCTGGGGAACCAGAGGAAGTTGCTCGTGTCGCGCCAGCCCCCGCGGAGCAGGTAGCCCGGGCGCGTATTGATGTACTCGCGGTCAGACGCCCTCTGAGGTGGATACGCCATCGGATTGCTGCGCACGCCGAGAGTCTGCCACTGGGCGCCAGTGATCTGCGCGAGCTTCCATTGCGCATCCTCTGGGCTGCTGAGGATTGGGACTTGTGGCTCCTGGTTGGTGCCGTCTCGGTAGAAGCCATCCCCGCCTTTCTGGTAGCCCAGCCCCTCAATGAGCTGCGCTGCACGCCGGGGATCGTATGGGTACCCGGTGATTCCTGCTTCAACATCACGGTACTCAGGCCGATTCGGTGGCATGAACGTCGTCGGGACGGTCGTCGTTCCCGGTTGGAGGGCGTCGATCATCGGCTGGCGATCCAGCCCGTAGTAGAGCGCTCGGCGGAACTGCACGTTGCCGAGGATCTCCGGCTGTGGGTCGATCATCTGGGCAAACAGGCTGTACGCGAACGATTCGGCGGTAAGGATTCGCCCGGCGCTCCACTGGTCGCCGATCTGGGCGGCCTGGTCGAACGCGAACGCACGACCGAGCGTGAGCTCTACGCTTCCCGACAGCAGATTCGCCCCCAGAGTGTTGGCATCGGGGATGAACTGGACCTCGACCTCGTCGACCTTTGGACGGCCGAGGACGTACTGGTCGTTGGCCACGAACGTGACGCGGCTGCCGAGAACGAACTCCTTGACCTTGAAGGGCCCGGCGCCGACGTAGTCCGTGCTCCAATATGGAAGCTCCGCGAACGTGGCCTTGTTCGCCTCGTATGCGGGCTCCAGGACGTGTTGCGGGAGCGGGGGGAGCACGCCAGGGAACGTCTTATCGGCGTCGATGAACGGCTCCCGCCATCGGACTTTGAGGGTCTGCGGATCGACCACATCAACCTGGCTCACCCGCCGTAGGTTCGTCTCTCGGAGGATCTGGAGCTCGGGATCTTGAGCTACCGTGGCGGTGAACGCGAGATCCTTGGCAGTAATCGGAACGCCGTCATGCCAGCGCGCATCCGATCGGATCTTCCAGGTGGTCTCCATGCTGCCGTCGGGAAAGAGCTCCCAGAGACCATTCTCCAGGGAGGGAACTCTTTCGGCGAGCTGCGCGACTGGGAGACCCGCGGGGTCCGTCCGAGCAAGGAACGCCACGGTCAGGAATTGCATGGCGTCGATCCCGGCAATGTAGTTGGCGACGTTGAGCTTGTTGACGACCGTGTTGGCGTTACCCCAAATGGCCGCCACGACGCGCTTCGGTTGAGTCGAGGGTCTTTCCGCTGCAGCGAGGCGTGACTCGGAGGCGGGCCTCGATGGCGCCACGCAAGCCGAGGCAGTCACAGCCACCAAGAGGGCTAGGCACAGGGAAGTGGACTTCGAACGCATACATCGATCTCCAAGACCTTCTTGATCGCCTGCCCGTCTCGATCTCGGTGGGCTCGAAAGCGGCGAATCTGAGAAACGGTTTACGGCTCCTCTGACATGAGCTGCGCCCACTCGTGATAGAAACCGCGGGACATGAGATCGCCGCGGCGCATCTTGAAGAGTACCCACTCCTGCGGATCTGCCCGCATCCCACGTTGCACGCGGCTGAACGCTTCGACGTCGTCGACCTGCACCTCGCCCGCGGGAGAAGTCCACAAGGCAGTGACTCGTGCAAGCTCCTCGTTCAACTGGCGCGGCGCGCCGACCAGATCGCAGGGGTAGGAGTAGATCTCCGTGCGATTGACCGCGGCTGGCTTGACGAGTCTGAAATGGCTGAGGAGGCTCTGCAGGAAGAGGTTGGGGTAGACGATCAGGTGCGTATCGGCCAGAGCAAGCTCGCGGGCGCGCTCGGGACCGTGGTGCTCCGCCAGCGCGGATAGGTAGGCCGGGTCGAGGATCAACAATTCGGGGAAGCGGTTGGGGCGGTGGCCATTGTCAGAGTACGCATGACCCCTGCCCAGCGTCTGCGCTCCGCCAGGCGGGCGCGCCGTGCCATCTTGCGGGCGGCTCGCTCTGTCTGCCGGTCCACCAAAGGTGGCCTGGTGGGTGAACATGGCATGCAAGCTGTCGGCAAGGTTGTCCATCTGGAGCTTCCAGTTTCCGGGGTACTCCTGCCTCAAGGGCTTTCGCACCTGGATCCTTCCTGCGGGCGCGCGGTCGACGAAGTCATCGATGTACCGTGCTGCCGGGCCGAGATGCTGCTCCAGATCGGGAACGCTCGGATTGAGGCTCGCGAAGACAAACCCGCGATAGGTGGCAACCCGCGATACCGGCCGAAGGCCATACTCTTTGGGGTCGAAGTCCGAGCCGAAGTCTTCCTGAGAAGGAACGATCACCAGCTCGCCGTTGGTTCGATAGGTCCAGCCATGATATGGGCATCGGAACACAGGACCGTTGCCTGCGGGGACCTCGCAGACCGTAGCCCCGCGATGCCTACACGAGTTCAAGAGGACGTGGATCTCGCCATCGTTGTGACGGGTGACCAGAATGGGTCGTCCTGCGAGCTCATCCGTCTTGAAATCGCCCCGCTCGGGCAGCTCGCTCTCGTGGCCAAGACAGACCCAGGTGCCGGCAAAAATGCGCTCCATCTCTGCTTCAAAGATCGTTGGGTCCAAGTAGATCTGACGGCGGACCTGATCCTCTCGCACCAGATTGGCAATATCTAGGCGGCTCGCGATTGCCATGTTGAACTCCCGTTAGAGGGAAACAGCGAGTCTCTCCGCGCGAGGCCTCGGGAAGATTGCCCCGACTGTCGGTTTACCCTGAAGACTAGCCATAGAGTACGAGTATAAGTTCTTCGCCCACCGCATCCCCTAGATGCGCTGGATCCCGGAGCTTTGTTAGGGTCTGCGTGGCCCCCGCTGCAATAGGAGAAGGCCCGGCCCCGATTGATGGCCGATAATCGGAGCCAAGCATGCGAAAAAGGAGAACCAGATGAACCGGAATCTCGCTCCTCTCAGCTTGCCAGTCGCGTGGATCTTGAACCTCGTCCTAGTGCTCGGCGCTGTCGCGACACCCGCCGGAGCGCAACAACCCACCAGCGTTCCGAGGGTGGGCTTTCTCGGGAACTCTGCTGGCGGGGCGGCCGGCGGAGGGACGACCGAGGCATTCCGAGAGGGCCTCCGCGACCTCGGCTACATCGAGGGGCAGAACATCATTGTGGAGTATCGATTTAACGAAGGGCGAGGCGATCTACTTGCCGGCCTTGCCGCCGAGTTGATTGGAATGAACCCGGACATCCTGGTTGGGGCGGGCGCCATCCACACTCAGGCGCTCAAGGATGCGACGACAACCATTCCGATCGTCTTCGCGCTCAATCCCGATGCAGTTGAAGCGGGATTGGTGGACGACAATGTGCGGCCAGGCGGGAACCTGACAGGGTTCACCCGCTTCGATCCCGACCAGACCAAGAAGCAGCTCGAGCTTCTCGGAGAGATCAATCCGCGGCTCACACGGGTGGCGATGTTCGCCGATCAGGATGTCGCCGACTTGCTCCGCGGCGGGGACCTGCTCGGGGTCAACGAGCCCCAGGCGCGAGCGTTAGGGATTCAGCCCATACCCATTGGACTGGAGACGGCCAACCTGGACCTCGAGCGGGCGTTCGAGGCGGCAAGGGGACAGCGCGCCGAGGCGCTGCTAGCCGAGGGAAATAGCGGCGAGAAGCTGACCGTGCGGACCGCGCTGTACCAGGACAGCCCGTTCGCGTCGAACCACGGGGAGCGGCCTGACCGCACGGTCAGGTGTTTGAGACGACACTGAAGCACGCTCCGTGCGTGAGGTGGCTTAGGAAGCGGACGCCCTCCTCGGTATCATGCACTCCCCCGGGGATCGCCCGAGCGATTGACGGACGGGTCGCAGCTGGAATGACTCGGGAGTTCAACGAGGAGTGTTCGATGAGCGTCATCGAGCAGCACGTGAAGATCTTTGAATGTGACGGGTGTAAGGCGCAGAGTGAGCAAGAACCACGGGTGGCGCAGATCGAAGGCTGGGTCCGTCTAACGGAGCGGATGGAGGCTTCGGCCAGATTGTGGGATTTTTGCTCCTGGGAATGTGCCACAGAGCAACTGTCCAATGGTTCGCCGAGCGATGGCGGAGTGGTCATGGAGGACGAGCCGTCGCGGCGAGGCAGGCGCTAAGACAAAGGCTTGGGTGACGCCCCCGGTACTGCACCTCGCTCCCATCGCAGAAGCGATTTTCTAGCACAGATTCTCATCGAAGTCGAGCGCTAACTGGAGGTCCGGAAAACCCTCATATTTCGCACTCCCAGAAGGTATTCCAAAACCTCAGTCGTTGATTCTGCACGAATGAGTAATGGGATGCCCGCGTGCTGCTATCCCTTGTGGATCCCGGCGCCGTCGTGCAGTCCCGGCCGCCGCTTATCGGTGCCGTGAGGAGGACGTGAACCTGCCGATCAAGATATGGGTCGACGCGGACGCCCTGCCGACTGAGATCAAGGAGATCGTCCTGCGCGCCTCCCGCCGGCTGAGCGCCGAGACTGTCTTCGTCGCCAACAAGAACGTCTGGGTCGAGGACGATCCGCTCGTCGCGTTCGTGCGCGTGACCGAGGGGCTGGACGTCGCCGACGCCTTCATCGTCGAGGCCAGCGCCCGCGGCGACCTCTGCGTCACCGCCGACATTCCCCTGGCCGCGCGCTTGGTCGACAAGGGCCTGATCGTGATCGACCCGCGCGGCGCCCTCTACTCCGCGGAGAGCATCGGCGAGCGCCTCTCCATCCGCGACTTCATGGCCGGGCTCCGCGACGCCGGCGTCCAGACCGGAGGCCCGCCGCCCTTCAGCCCTAAAGCCAAGCAGAGGTTCGCCTCGACCCTCGACCGCGAGTTGACCAGAGCCGTGCGCTCGGCCGGCGGCACCTAGCCAGCCGTTAGCGCACACGCGAGGAGCCATGCGCGGCGAGACTCGAGGGTGATCGGCACGGGAGCCTGTTCTGACTTTCCTTCCCATTCCGGTAGGAGATCGGCGAGCCTCGGATGGCACACGGAACAAACCGTTCCGCTCCCGTGTTCGGGAGAGCGGATTCGGGCATTGGCTCCGCCAGCGGGACGGTGCTCACGGCGAGGCGGAAGCCGTCGGCGGCGGCAAGGGTCAGCTCGTCGCCCTGAACCGTCGGGAGGACGCCCGAGAGGACAGGGCGGGTCTCATCTGTCGCGGCGGCAAAGGCCACATGGTTGAGGCCTGCGCGGAGCGTCTTCTCCACGAGGCGGCAGCCTCGCGGATCAGTCGCCGACCGTTACGACCTGCCACGTACCCCCGAACGCCACTACGCCCTGGCCATTGGTATCTCCAGCCGTCTGGTCCCCGACGAAGTAGTAGAGGAGCGCGCCGTTGTACGTGACCTGATAGATGTTGTGCAGGTCTGGACGGACCACCATCCCGAGCGTACCGGACAAGCCCTCAGGAGTGGGTGGTGTGCCGTCAGTGATCAGAGGGGGCCAGGCCGAGAGGCAGGTCGCAACCCTTCCTGCTCCGCCACGGCCGAGGTTCGGTCCATACGGGCAGCTCAAGGGGTCCTGGGCAGCAGCGCTCGTTGGCTCATCGTAGTAATAAAGTGTGTTGCCCCGTTGGTCGGTCATGATCGTGCCCAGCGTGGGGTTGGCCCTCGCCTCCAGGCGCGCGACGCAATCCTGCGGTACAGCGATTGCGTTTGGGCTGCACGTACCGGGCGCGGGCTGCGACTGCTGCACAGCGGCAGGATTCGCCTGAGCGAGGGCGGGACCTGACACAACAAATCCCTGGGTGAAGAGTGTTACTGACGCCCCGAGCACTGCCATGCTGGTCAGGGCTGCGAGATGTCGATGCGACCGATGGAAGCGACGGTCATGAAGTATCGGCATTGTTCGTTCTCCTGTGCCTCGTCGACATAGTGTCTGGGCAATCTGGTTATAAGGCGGATTCTGCGGCGGATCAATAGAACGCGCGGGTGACATTGCCAATTCCATCGGAAGCGAATCTCTCGTCGCGCGGAAGCGCGCGGCGATCTCCATCACCAGCGTCAGGGAACCGCCGACCGCATCTTTGCGGTAGCGGCGGTGTGGGCCTAGTTCTCGTGATGCCACACGACCTGCTGGAGCGAGTTCCCAATTTCGACCAGTTCGTCCAGCGTTAGCCCGCTCCACGCGATCAGCATGTAGTCAACACCATCTTTCTGCCATGCTAGACGTAACTGGTCGCTGTTCGCCGGCACTGGCGCCCCCTCCTGAGTGGGAGAGGAGACGCTCCAACGCCCGCGCGACCACACTGCCGCCACCTCATCGACGACCATTTCCCCTCGTTCCGCGTTGCTCACCTCGACGTTGGAACCTAGCACGAGAGGACGTTCGGCTCCATGTGGACCCTGCATGAAGCTAGCGGAGGCGCTCTCACTGACGAGAGCCATCTCGACAACGCTACTAGCTGGTTGCGAAGGATCAGGCTCCAAGACTGCGATCTGCCCGACAGCTAACGAGTGTGGCAACACCGTGGGGACCCGTAGCGGGAATCCGACTACCGCGCTGGCATCGCTCGCAGAAGTGAATGCCAGCCGCCGCATGGCGGCGGTCACTATCTGCCTAGGTTCACTCGTGGGAACAGATGGCGCTTCCTCTTCGGCGGTCGTTGTGCCGCGCTCCAATTGTGGGGTGTTGTCTTCCGTGCCAACCACGTACCCGTTCTCGTTCATGCCACGTGGGGGTTGCGCGAAACCTGCAGTCGCGATGACAACGGTGGCGATGACTACGAGTCTCAGCGGGGCCGTTTGGTGTAGCGGCATCCATCCTTTGGATGCCAGCCGACGCGATATCTCACTAGTGGCATGAAACGCGCTCATTAGCTGCACCCCGAGCAAAATCGATTGTATTCATGCTTTCTGGTTACGATGATCGAGGCAGTCGCGCCTGAAGTTCGCGCTGTCTCTGTTCGATACACTCGCCGTTGAGTGAGCGCAGCTCTTCCCAGTCCAGCCAGTAGTGCGGCTCCTCACCCCTCAAGGCTGCGTCAAAGGCCCGCTGCAGCCATGCCCCGAACGAATCTCCGAGAACTGCCCTTTTCCAGCAACCCGGCCAGAACTCGTGAAAGCAGTCGACGACAGCATACTCGCCATCCGCGGTGGGATGCTGTGGGTCAAGGCCACAGTAATCGCCCCCGGTCCCGGGAATGTGGCAAAAGAGAACGAGGTCATTCCACTCGTCAGCGGTGATATCAGTCCGCGCTCGTCTGTATTCCTGGTTGTGCACGGCGAGCTCCGACGTGCCCAGGATCCGGAATCCCTCGGCTGCCTGCAGTCGTCCGCTGGCGTCCCGCCACTCCTTGCGAAAGAGCGATGCTCCATCCGAGGAAAGAAGAAAACTGCGGTACGACGGCGGGAGAGCAACCCCGAGCGCGGACGCGCACTGACGGATCTGAAGATCAGTCGCCGGGGGATTGAGGACAAATTTCCACGCCCCTTGCAGTCGAGCAATGGCCTCGTTCATCCAGTCGAACATCATTGACGCCGCCCATCAGTTGGATGAATGGCGGAAGCTCGGGTGCGTCTTCGAGAGTCGCCATTGGGCGGTGATCAAAGGAGCGGACTGACGTTCCTTGCCTTGGGTTCTTAGCACGAAAACGATCCCTGCGTCCCTTCCGCCAGGAGGTCAGGAGCCTCACTGACGGCTCGTGCGATGCTATTCGTTTTGGTCACTACGCGACGGGTTTGTGCTCCAACGCCCATTGTGTGCTGCTTAGTCTACACAACGCGACCAACACGCAACACTACACCAGCACTGGTACACGCCACGCATCCGGTGTTACGCCCCGCCTCGTTCGCATTGGGGACAAATGTCCTCCGTATCAGAATTGGGTCGCGTAGACACGGCCTACGTCAGCACGTCTGGGTGAGGTGCTCCCCACAGAGTTACCTACGAACGTGCAACATGCATTGGAATGCACATTCGAGTATCCACAACTTTCGTGGCAGTGCGGAGTCCCCTTTCGGCTGAGCTTGGCTCTGCGATGATTTCTCAGTCGCGACGACGCGATTCGTTCGCTCCGACGCTATTCGCGGTAGGCTCGTCCACGCGGCATGATCCGCGGGCACCTCAATGGCTTGCTCCGCGTCGTGAGCTCGGAACCTTACACGCCAGTCTCCACGCTTAGCCGCAGCTCATCGCCGCCGCGAAGCCGGGGGTCACATCACCGACGCCATCTAGGCGGCTTTCCAGGTCAGTGAATAGGCGTTCTAACATGGCATGAAGTGCGGCCGCACTTCATGCTAAAATGGCCTCGTGCGCAAGGAATCCCCGGACCAAGATTCCGCTGAACTCCTTTCCCCCGCGGCCGTTGTTCTGCAAGGCGACGCGTTCCGGCTGATTGAAGAACTGCCCAACGACACAGTCGATCTCATCCTTACGTCCCCCCCATATTGGGGTCTGCGCTCCTATGGGTTGGAGGCGAACCAAAACGTTCTAGATCAATGGCTGGCAGGAGGCGGATCGGCGGATACCGCACCTGGATACTCGTGGTACGTCGAAGCGGGGGGCATTGTCGGCCTTGAACCCTATCCGAACTGGTACGTTGCACACTTGGTCGAGTTTTTCAACCTGGCGCGCCGCAAAATTAGGCGGTCCGGCAGCCTGTGGGTGAACTTAGGTGACACGTACTTTGCGCGATGGGCAAGCATTCGAGACTCCGGACGGCAAGGCCTCATAGGAGAGCGACAGCGTCGCCGGACGCCGTCCCGCGGGTATCTGCATGACAAGCAGCTTCTGATGATTCCAGCTCGTTTCGCAATCGCGATGCAAGACGCCGGATGGATACTCCGGAACGACCTGATTTGGAGCAAACCCCATCCGATACCCCGCCCGGAGCGAGACCGCTTGAAACTTTCGCACGAGCATTGGTTCCATTTTGTTCACCGCCAGACTGGCTCCAGGCCAAAGTACTATTACGATCTCAGTAGCACGGAGGGGGGAGGGCGCGACGTCGTGATCTGCCGACCCACCGCTGGAACCAACGGCCATACTGCGACATTCCCGACCGAGCTAATCAAACCTCGTATCCTTAGTTCGTGCCCAGTGGGTGGACTGGTGCTTGATCCGTTCTGTGGGACGGGACGGGCCGTTCTGGAGGCTCTCGCGAATGAGAGGCGCGGTCTCGGCTTCGAGCTATCGATCGACCAGGCGGCCGGGGCCCAACGGGCCATAGCAGCGGCGCTTCTGGCAGCTAATAGAACGACCGCCAAGGGAAGTTCGTATCTGGCCGGGCTTGGATAGGTTATGACCGAGGCTGACCAATTGCGCGGCGCGGGCGATCCAGACACCCATCTTGTTCTTCAGATATTTGAGGGCGCACAACGTTCCGCAGGCGATCCTGACAGGGAACTAGCAGCGATCCTTCCTGAAATTGAAGGAACGAAGGATCCACAAGACCTAGTCCGCAGATTGCGTGGGCTGGTTCGTGATGCGCATAAGGATTAGCGCACAGCCCATCGGCCCACTGCGCATTCTTCCCGAACTCCCGGATGCCCGACTCGCCGTCCTTGAGGGATTGAACGGCATCGGTAAGACTCTCGCAGTTCGCCTTCTCCAAGTGTGCGCCGGCGACCCTCCCTACGCGTCGGGCGCAGCCGCATGGAAAAGCCTCTGCGCAGGACTCGGTCCGTTCGAAGTGGTGGCAAGTGGCCTGCGAGACGCAGGCGAAATCATCTGGCGAGGCGACTCCACTGATTGGACCGGTTCCCTATCTTCGAGCGATGTTCGGTCCATATTCCGCGACATCACCATAGACGGAAGATCGAGTTCCATAGAAGAAGCGCGCAAGGTCTTTCGAGTTGATCGCATGGGCGGTGAAGAAGGTCTCGTGGAAACCCTGGCCGACCAAGTTGACCGCTTTGCAGAGACGATGCGCCTCTGGACTCGTAGGTATGCCGACCAGACCGCAGGGCCGCTGGCAGCGCTTGAAGCTCTGGCAGGCTCGACCTTACGAGCCATCGGAGACTGGACCTCCGCGGATTACTCACGTCTTAAGTCCGATCTCGCCGCTGCTCGTCAGCAAGCGGCGGCTGCAGCCGCTGCCGCTGAAGCTGCTCGAGCGCGCAAAGAAGCCATTGGTTCTGCGCTCCTCATGGCACAACGTTTGACTGAGATCCAGAGCCGAAGTCCGGGCCTCGCTCAGCAGTTGCACGAGGTTGATCGCCGAGTCGAAGAGGTGGAACGCGAACGTTTCGACCTGCAGGGAAGCGTACGGGCTTTAGTCCAGCAAGCTGCGGTCGCAACACCCCTGGTGCGGGAGCTTTCAAACGCTCGAAGGACTGTCGAAAACAACCGCCGAAACCTTTCTTGGTCCCTTGCTACTGCTGCCCGCTTAGCAATGTCTCTCGGAATTGAGGCAAGAAGCCAGGCGGCCAGTCAGAGAACGCAAGAGCTCGAATCTGAACTGAAAGTTCTGCAGGGCCGCAGGACTGAGCTTGATGCCGCGCCGAGTATGCGCGGCCTTCTCGATCAAACAGTACCGCTACTGGTGTCGGCAGAATCAAGCGGACTAGGAGATCAGATCGCAATTGACGAGCCGTCCACGGCCGTGCAACTGACTGTTTCACAAACGCGCCTAGGAATGGCCAGCCACCGTCAATTCTTGGAGGGGAAGCCACCTCCCCCGGAAGCTCGGCGATTGGTTGAGCAGATAGAAAACATCGAAAGCGGACTCATCGGCCTGGGCCAGCTTCGGAAAGCGCTTGAGGATGTCAACCGTTTCCAGCGGCTCACGGTCCGTAATGAGGAGAGGGCAAAAAGAGCCCTGGCGGCAATGAATCCGAACGCGGGTGGTCAGCTGCAGGAGCTGGAGGAGAAGCGGAGGCAATGCGATGACCTGCTCCTCGAGTTAGCTGCTGAACGGGCTGCCCTTCGCGAGCGGCTTGGCGCCATCGGAGACGCCACGGACGCGATGGCGATTGGGGAGCAACTAGCGAGAGCGCTGCGCGACTTGGATCTGACCGAATCACAGCTATCGGCGGCCCTGAAGCAAGCCGATACTGCCCTACAGGCAGCGCAGCTTTCCTCCAAAGAGACCGAGCTGCGAGAAACAGAGGTGCGTCGGGAAATACAGCGGGCTGAAAGCGAGATCAGGCGAGCAAGTTCGTTGTTCTTTCGTGATGAGCAGATGTCTTGGGTGGGGAATGGTTCATTTGCGTCAGATCTGGGCCGCGCGAGCACGCCTGAGCAGTACCTTCAAGTTTTGGACCTCGTTCGAAGTCAGGCCAGTGAGGTAAATGACCGCCTTGGTAGCCTTCGCGACCAGACGGCCGCCGTCGAAAGTGCTCTCCGATCAATCGGTCGTGAGTTAAGAGGTCAGCCGCCTGACGCCAGGGAATACGTCCCCGAACTGGAGCGCTGGCTGGGTCGTCGATTCACGGGATGGCTCAATAGCGGTCGAGTCCGGTCAGAGTTGTTCCCAGATGCAGACGGAGAGGCCATCGTTGATGTCGATCGCCGTGAAATTCGATGGGCGGAAAAGGGAATCTCGATGTCGCGGCCGCTTGAGGCCTTTAGTAGCGGCGAACAAGCTTTCGCCTACACTCGGGCACGATTGGGAATGCTTGACGGCCAGGAAGCCAGTCCTGCAAACAGGCTTATTGTCCTCGATGAATTCGGGGCGTTCATCGCCCAAGACCGTTTAGGGACTCTGCTGGCCTACCTCCACGAGAGGTCTGATGAGTATCCGCACGACCAACTGCTAGTAATTCTGCCCTTGGGTAGGGACTATGCAGAATTGGTCAAGAGGTCATTCGGGTCTGAGGCGGAAGAGTACAAGAAACTCGCGGCTGAAATCGCGGATCGCAAGTACGCAGTGCGGGCACTCGTCCAATGATGACCCATGAGGCTGGAAGCCTTCTCGGCCTTCCCTCGCAATTGGATCAGCACGCCGCTCGATCGCTTATGGGCCTAATCACCACCCTTTGGATTGCGACCATGGGCGCGCCACCGGGCGATCTACATGACGACCTCGATGCCTGCCGACGGTGGTTTGATCCCGTGGCTCAGGGGCAAAGGCTCCGACGCGAATTGACGAGTCTCCAGTCAGCTCCCTCCGGGTTCTTGGACCCCGGGCCGCCCCTTACGTTCCAAGTCGCGCCACGGGTCTTCCTTGTAACTCCCGAAGGTCGGTGTGCCCTGGACCTCCTCCAAGCAAACCGAAGCGAGGCGGCTTTTGTTCCCTCCGATTTGAAGCTGCTGGAGTACGACCGACTTCTGGCGCATCTCTATCGCGAATGGGGTCGTCATCGCCTTCGATCAGTCGTGGGATTGCTCACAGGTGCAGACAAACCATTGCAGATTCCTGCGGCTGGCGTTGTGATCGCGCTGCTAGTGAACCGATGCAACAGTGAAGAACGAGGGCTCACCAGATTCGCGTCGGGCTCTGAACGACAACTGGTCGATCAAGCGTTCTTCACGCCCGTCCAGGCATTCGCGGACGTACTCGCACCCAGTAGTCGCCGAAACCGTAGCGATCCCCAACTCGTCAGCGGATGGATGCTCTATGAGGCTCGCCGAAGGTTCGGAGACGCGGTTGTGATAGTTGAGGCGAGACAAGGGGCTGATGGAAAGGTCTGGATTCGACCTAACTCAGAAGGGCAGGTCATTGACATGCTGGGCCGCGACCTTGCCCGGGGTCATCGGGCTCGGGCAACTCCAGAGCGATTTGCTCAGGCTTTTGACGCTCTTGTGGCCGCTCTCCGCCTCGAGCTTCCCAAGCTCGCGGCATTTGGATTAGTGCACGAGCGGCCATATGACACACAACGCCTGCGCGAGCGGCTAGAACGCAGTCTCCAGTCCCAGCTTGATGCCATCGCGTGAGCCGGGCGTCTTCGCTCGCCGAGCTGGCCCTCGAGTTGGCTCGCAAGCACGAACGGCCTCCGACAGGTCATATCGCTGTTGTTCCAGTCATCGTCGACGATCTAACCTTTGCCCTGCCGCTTCTCAAAGGCCTGTGCGAGATCCACGAGGGCCGATTCCTGGAAACCAGCGATGCCCAGTTTGGTCAGCCGATCCTCGGGACAGACGACGTACTGCGTCGCGCTGCCGTGGTTCAGGAAATCACTGGTCAACCCCTGACGGATCGAGGTATCCAGATTGTGGACAAGGGCCAAGGCTTGGTCGATGTGGCGTTGGTTAATCCGTCGACGACATCGCCAAGTCTGGGCGAGCATGCTGTGTTGGCTGTGGCTCGAGCCATCCTGCATCGCGATCTGGATGACAGAGCCTTCGCGATCATTTCCTACCGTGAGAGCGCTATCGATTTCCCATTTCGGCGATCAATCTGGAAGTTGGCAGTTGATCAATTGCAAGGGATGCGTCACTCGACCTTGAGGACCCTAGTCTTGGTAATCGAGGGCCCGATTCGGATCGATGACCATTGTCAGCCCGGCAAGGGCTTTCAGCTCGCCCTCGTTCAGCATCGTTTACTCAAGCGTAACAGTGAAGATGACTTAGCCGTCAGAGTGCGTGCCATCCTTAACCAGAACGGTCCTCTTGTTCTGTTCTTAGGCGCCGGCTTTTCCGCTTCGTCTAATCTGCCCGATGGCAACACGATGCGAGATTCTGCCATCCGACATTGGTTGCACCTTCCGGAAGAAATGGAGTCCGCAGCGCTGGCCGAGCGCTTCTGCGGTTGGTTGACCTCTGACCATCCGACTTGGCGGTCACCGACCGAAGTGGCCATGACGCCAGAGGCATTTGCTAAGGGGCTGACACTCGAACAAGTGATAAGTGTGGAACAGCGGCTGGACGCAAGTCTCCCGACTCTTCAGTCGTTTCGTACCCGGCATGATCAAGCGGTCGAGGCACCGGGCTCCTCCGTTAATAATCTCTCCCAAGTGCTGACGCTGTTAGGTGAAAGACGAGTAGTAGTCATTGAGGTCAACTTCGACCTCTTAATCGAAAAACACATCTCATCGGAACTGGAGATCTTTGCAACGCAGGAACAATTTGAGAAGGCGCCGGCGTACCTTACGAATTACCTAAGTGGCCAAGAATCGAAGATTCCACTATTGAAGCTGCACGGCACAATCGAGGAGCCGGAGAGTTGCGTCATCAGGACCGAGCAAACGAACTTAGGACTGGGTGAAAACAAGGTCGCCGCACTTCGCCTCCTGCAGAATGGCCGGCAGCCGATCAGTTGGGTCTACATTGGTGCAAGCTTGCGCGATCTCGACTTGCGGCCTCTGTTATCGGGCGCGGATTTTGCGTCCGGGACCAATGAGGTTTGGGTTAGTCCCTACCTTCCGGAGAGCATCGAACAATTCGCTCATTCGCGGGAGCACCACTGGCGAGGAACCGGTCTTCCGACTTTGTCGGACAGGCTCATTACTGAGACCTCGGATGCCTTCTTCCGAGCGCTACGCGAGGCATGTGAGTCAGTCCGTTAGCGGAGATTCATCGCTCTGGTGGGCTCGATCGGCCGCAGGACGCTTAGCCCAAACCTCGAGAGCCGATCACGGAAGCGCCAAGTCGTACGGTAGTCCCTCGTTAGAAAGATGTCACAGCCAACTCCCCAATCCTGGTCCACTCCTCGGGTTAGGATCCGCTGTGCTCCTCTGCGGGCATGGTCCAAGCTGATCAAACGCTGCAGGTCGCTCCGCAGACATCGGACGACCCGCAAATTGCGTAGGTCGAACAAATCACAGCCCATAGTTCCGTCGGGAGCAATGGACTCCTTTCTCGACTGCACGAAGGCCTGTAGTCAGATCGGCAGGTTCACAGGTGGAGGTCCCACGTCGCGTAATGTTTATTGTGCGACGATGATCGCGCCCCCAGGACGCGGCAAATCCGGTGGCTGGAAAATGAGTCCCTCAGAAGTAATACGCTCCGGATCATGTTGCACCTGTTGCATTCACGAGATAGATCGAATCCCGGAATCCTCTGCCCAGGGCCAATGTGTGCCGCGATTTCAGGTAAGAGGGTGACGCCTGACCCACCAGGCTGTTCCAGCTCCCTTGCGCTTGTATGTCGGGCCAGCGTCAAATCAAGGCGTAGCGGTAGTGCTCGTTAGTCGCCCGTAGCTCCTACACCGATAGGGATTCGCTGGCTCAGTTCCCCGGTTGAACCGCCCCGGGTTTTCTAGAGACTTAAGTTCCAGCTGTTCATGCTGAAGCCAACTTCGACGCGATCCTCTGTGCTTTACCCGGTAAGGACTGGAGATAAGCCTGCGGAACACTCGCGATCGAGCTGCGAAGCGGCGGAGCACTCAGATGATACAGCGGGGGCTGAGGTTCACACTCAGGACAAACCACTCGACCATCGGTCTTTATCACAGAGGCCAGCCGCATCCATTGATCGTCTGGCGACCCTGAGCCGATGAAGCTTGTCCAGGAATCCGAAAGGGTCGGATAGAGCGCGATATCGGGCAACAGGCCCATGGCTGAGACGACTGCAGCGACTCTTCCTTTAACGCGCTCACGGGTATCAGCGCGCACAACAGAAAGCGATCCGGACCGTGAAATGCGAACATCCCCATGGCAATGATATGGCTCAATCGCAAAGCGTTTCCTGATCTCTTGGTACTGGGCGAAGGCTTCCACTCCGTCTTGTTCCAGACTTGCAGATATGAGACGTCGGTTTCCGCGTTCCGCCCCGGACCGAACGCTAGAAAAGCAATTCATAAAATTGTCTGAAGCGGGAACGCCCGCGGGCAGGCCGAACCACAGTAAGCGACGAAGGGTAGAGTTCCGCCAACGAACCCTACGTATAGTCCGAATGACAATTTCGAGCCCCCGCACTCCTCCCCCTAGGACAGCAGCCGATGGGACAGTGTCGAAAGCGTAGGACCACACTGCTCCCAGGTATTTGTAGTCCTCGATCATCGGCCACCGGCCATCCGCCATGTGCCGTTCGTAGTACTCGTCACGATCGGCATCCCACACTTCCTCCGAGCTCGAGACGCGACCTTGTCCTCTCAGTCGACGCTCCACCCAAAACGATGCCGGCTCGCGAAATACAAACCCAGTAGCAACGATCAGCGCGCGGGCGCGCTCAAAACCCCGAGCCGTCTGCAGGTGCCACAGGCCATTCTCGGCATGCACCTTCCCTGGAGAGTCAAAACAGGCTTGGAAGGATGACTCCTTCATGAGGGTACGAACGCACCATTGAAGGTAAAAATTGAACTCTAAACGGCGAATTCTCTTTCTTTTCGCTTGGTCCCAAGGAGTGTCGTTGTACCATCCCTCGAGCTGCTTCATATTGCGTTTGTAATTGAAGAACGAAAGCGGGTCGTCCAAGTGATCTGGACCAACCAGGTCCCATTGGCAAGATGTGCCCATCTGAACGTCCTCGATGCTTATTCCGTAGTCCCAAACGGGAAGGGGCTTTCCTTCTACCGCAACACACGTAAGTCCCTGTCTCAGGGCGGCTCCAGCCATTGCAACCCCGGACGGACCAAGGCCCACAACCGCACAATCATAGGGCTGCCGAGAACTGGCCATTTAGCCTTCCTCAATCGATTGGCAGACGCTAATTTTTAGGGCGTCCTATTAAGATCCGATGCGCACGACGCTGCAGGGCCCAGCGGGCCCTTGAAGGCGAGCGTTGGACTTGATCCACCCGAAGACTGGCTCCCTAAGTTTCCAAATGTTCCACCCAATAGGTCTGCGCCCAACAGGGGCAAATGCGGGCCACCCCGTTCGAGGTCCCGCTGATCTGAAAGACCCTTACGGCCGCTGGCGACAACCCTTTTATGAATCCGTAACATCGGTTCCCTGCAGATCACCCGGCTACCGGTGGTACATATACGGGCGATCAATGACACTGCACGCGCCGCGGACGGGCGGTTAGTACATGACTCAAGCAGAGGTGCCCGCTTCAACGAGACGTCGGTCACTGTGCCTTGTGCTACACGGCTGAACCGCAATGCCCTTTTGTAACCCCTTTTCGTGTTTGGGCTGTCTGCTTCCTCCTGCGGGGAGTGTTTGCATGCCGGCGTAAGAACGGGTCACCTGTAGGGCCTGCCGGGATTAGGCACCCGCTCGCTCGAAGGGTGCCGTTCTAGGAAAGCTCGCATCTTTTGTGATTCGTATACTCCACTACCGAACCCTCCGGCATCTTGGACTAGCTGCTTAAGTCGAGTGCCGAGTAGGACGGGAGGCTATGCTCGAGAATCCCATTCCACTCGGATCGGTATTACGGCAAATCCGTCGGGAGCGGGGACTCGCCGTTGTGGACCTCGCAAAGCTCTGCGCAATCTCGCCGAGCTCGCTGTATAAGACCGAGGCAGGACGCGTGCCTACCTGAGGGCTGAGGTCCTGATCCTCGATGACTTCGCGATGCAGGAGTTCACGGGCCCACAGGCCGAGGATCTCTACCAGCTCATCGACGAGCGGGTGGGCCGCAGCTCACTCATCGTCACTTCGAACCGTAGCCCACAAGACTGGTACCCGCTCTTCCCGAATCCTGTGCTCGCCGAGAGCTTCCTGGACCGACTGGCCGGCACGGCCCATCAGCTCACCCTCACCGGCAAGAGCTACCGGCCACGGCTCCGCCCCAGTTCTGATCCCGTTGCGAAAGGAGGCAAAGCCAGCTAGCATCAGCCTCGTGTGCGCTCCCCTGAGTGGGGAATTTAGTTGATCGCGGGGATGGGGAATTTAGCTGATCGCCGACACTCGATTCGAAGCTCGAACCGCTCACCGACCAGTGGCGCTTTCTCTCGTCTGTCAAGAGACTGGATCCTGTTGAAGCCGAGGCAATCGTCGGCAAGTTCAGCCGCGACTCCAAACGTCGCTCATCACGTTCCATGTCGGTCGAAGCAGACCCAGAGCAGATCCGTCAGCCGTGGACGATGCTCCCTTCACGGCGGCGGAAGGAGCCGCCGATCCCTGAGCCGTTGCCTCTTTCCGTCAACGCCGTCCTGGCCAGCCGTCTCTTTATTGAAAAGAAAGACCTGCCATCCGCGTTGCTCAGCCGACTGCACCGCCTTGCGGCCTTTCAGAATCCGAACTTTTATCGCGCCCAGGCGATGCGACTCTCCACCTTCGACAAGCCTCGTTTCATCGATTGTGCTGAGGACTTCCCCGAACACCTGGCCTTACCCCGCGGATGCTGGCCTGAAGTTCACCGACTCTTGCAGAGCAATCGTGTATCGCTTGTGTTAACGGACGAACGGTTTCCGGGAACACCGATAGCAGCCGAGTTCCTTGGCGACCTCAGCGATCGTCAACTGGAAGCGGCAACAGCACTCTCTAAACACGAGTTCGGCGTGCTCTCAGCCCCGACGGGATTCGGAAAGACCGTCATTGGTGCTTGGCTGATCGCGCACCGCCAGGTCAACACACTGGTCCTCGTGCACCGCCAGCAACTACTCGACCAGTGGCGAGAACGATTGGCTACGTTTCTCGACCTGGACTCAAAGGCCATCGGCCAGTTCGGCGGTGGAAGACACCGTACGACTGGAATCGTGGATGTCGCGCTGCTCCAGAGCCTGAGCCGAAAAGGGGAGGTGAACGACCTGGTGGCTGGCTATGGACAGGTCATCGTCGACGAGTGTCACCATGTGCCGGCCTTCAACTTCGAGCGAGTTCTTGCGGAGGCGAGGGCCAGATTCGTCGTTGGGTTGACGGCCACACCGATTCGGAAGGATGGTCACGAGCCCATCATCACGTTCCAATGCGGACCGATTCGATCGACGATCGACCCCAAGGAGCAAGCAGCAGCACGCCCATTTGAGCACGAAGTCGTCGTGCGCACGACCGACTTCCATCTCGCCGAAGGGGCAGCGATGGAGCCAGGGATACAAGAAATCTACTCACAGCTTGTCGCTGACGAGGTCCGGACCCGCCTTATTGTTGATGACGTGCTGAAGGCCGTCGGAGATGGCAAATCGCCCCTGTTGCTAACGGAGCGCACCGAACATCTGGAGCAGATGGCGGCGCTGCTCGCCGATCACGATTTTCGCGTTGTGATTCTCCGTGGCGGGACCAGCGCAAAGCAGCGGAGACTCGTGGCCGAAACGATTCAATCGATTCCCGACGGGCAACCGCGGGTCTTGCTCGCAACCGGCCGCTACATTGGAGAGGGTTTCGACGACGCACGGCTCGACACGCTGTTCCTGACCCTGCCCGTTTCCTGGCGAGGAACGATCCAGCAGTACGCGGGTCGCCTCCATCGATTGCACGCGAACAAGCAGGTGGTGCAGGTCTTCGACTACGTCGACGTCCATGTCCCCACGCTTCTTCGGATGTTGAAGCGGCGGATTCGCGGATACGAAGACATCGGCTACGTCGTCAGGTATGGGGCCTGACGCCGCAGGGTGACAAAGGAACGCCGAGAGTTACCTACTTAACGTGCAACATGCATTGGAATGCATGTTCAATAATCCACAACTTTGGGCGCCGCCGGGAATTCCATTTCAGATCAGCGTCGCACTCCATGTCTAAGCCTTCTGGCCGCCGAATTCCGCCAGCCGAGCCATGCACCGCCGAAGGCTATCCACATTCGCTGATGCCACTTCGGGTCCCACCCCTCACCCAGATCGCTCGCGAACTGTATGAGCCTGGACACGTAAGCGGGACCGACCTTGCGACCGCTGCCCGATCTTGGAACCATGTCTTCCCTTACGTCCGCTCTTCGAGATCGGCGCGCCAGGTCGACCATTGCCTCCTTCGGCTGAAGGACACTTTCTGGTACCGACGGCAACCTCGACCGGGCCACACCGAGATACGACGCGAGCCGCTCCCGATCCCCAAAAAGCCAGGCCTCTATCTCTTGAACTACGATTCTGAAGCGCATCAGCGGCGCCGGTTGCGGCAACCAGGCATCTCGACAGTCGGCGAGGCACCGTGAATCCTGATCGAGATCGACGAGAACGCACCACGGCGCGATGAAAGCTGCGCGGTTGTAGCCGGACAGGCGCTGGAGCAAATGCTGCATGCCACCCTTACCGTGAATAGGACCTACGGTAAAGCCACAGTGCTCGATCACGCGAAGCAGAACCGCTTCGTCGAGGAGTCCCTCGACCGCGACGCTGACGGCTACATGCCTCGCTGCCACTAATCGCCGAAGTAAGAGAGCTGGTAGGCGCGGGGGGGCCGTGTTCGCGGCATTACCGCCTCAGAGAGGCTAAGCCCACCTTCCAGCAGCGCCTTGATTTCGTCAAAGTCCGCAGCAGAACGTACGCTGGTTCCTTCCGCCTCGGGGATCAACAGCAGGACTTCGTCCAGCCCGATGCCCTCGTCCTGAAGCAGATCCGAGGAATGCGTGCTCACAACGACCTGCCGGCCACCGCGACGCTGGATACGCGCGAACATCTGGGGCAGGTATCTGATGACTTCCGGATGAAGGGAAAGCTCTGGCTCCTCCAAAAGCAATGGGCCTGTTCCGTCCAGGAGAGCCCACAGAGGGCCAATAAGCCTCAACGTTCCGTCGGAGAATTGGTCTTCGGCCTGCCATGCCCCGTATCCACGCCAGTGTTCGTATTTGCCTCGCAGATGCGGCGTTCCTCTCTCGGCCCGCCATAGTTCCAATTCGCGGAGTTGGGGGACAGCCACCTTCAAGGCGTCCCGTATTTTCCTAAGGCGGGCATCGAGCGTCCTCTTGTGAGTGCCGGCAACCTGCTCCAGAAAGTCCCCGCCGAAGGGATCGTTCTGCCGACCAAGTGATCGGTCGGGTTCCCTTATCAATTGCGGTACTACATGCAAGTAGCGTATCGAGGTGAAGAACGTGCTGAGGTCTCGATATTCTCGGTTAACGTTGACTTGCTCGAGGTAGGTCTGGGTAAGACGTTCTGGGTCCCGAACATCTTGCTCGTCAGGTCGCAGGACCAGATCTATGCCCTGACGGGCCACTCGCTCCTTCTTAATTAGCGGTCGCTGACGATTGTCCTGGCTGAACCGCAGCTCATACTCCCATGCGTCCTCGTCATCATCATCGCCGACCCGAACCCAGACGGCGATTTCCGGATTGCGACGAGCCGCCAGTGCCCGTATCCGAGAAACCCCACCGCGGTGGGTGGTTATCGCTGCCTGCAGGCCACCCCCGACCGACGCGACATCATGGAGGAACCTGAATACGTCGAGGAAGTTTGACTTACCTGAGGCGTTCGGCCCGACGAGAAAGACCCGTCGTTGCAGGTCGACGTCACCGCGAACAAAATTACGCCAGTTTTCGAGGCTGATATGGGTAAAGCGCAGTTCTTCGGTCATTCCAACACACTAGGCGGCGTATCCGGGACAGCGCAACCTTCGCACATCTTGCGCCATTTTCATATCAGGGTAGACGATCAAGTGCGTATCGGCCATAGCAAGCTCGCGGGCGTGCTCGGGCCCATGGTGCTCAGCCAACGCGGAGAGGTAGGCCGGGTCGAGAATCAATGATTCGGGGAAATGGTTGGGGCGGTGGCCATTGTCAGAATAGGCGTGCCCCCTGCCCAGCGTCTGCGCGCCGCCAGGCGGGCGCGCCGTGCCATCTTTCGGGCGGCTCGCTCTGTCTGCCGGGCCACCAAGGTGGCTTGGTGGGTGAACATGGCATGCAAGCTGTCTGCAAGGTTGTCCATCCGAAGCTTCCAGTTTCCTGGGTACTCCTGCCTCAGGGGCTCGCGCACCGGATCCTTCCTGCGGGCGCGCGGTCGACGAAGTCATCGATGTACCGTGCCGCCGGGCCGAGATGCTGCTCCAGATCGGGAACATTCGGATTGAGGCTCGCGAAGACAAAACCGCGATAGGTAGCAACCCGCGGTACCGGTCGAAGGCCATACTCTCGGGGGGCGAAGTCCGTGCCGAAGTCTTCCTGAGGACGCCGATCACCTTGTCGTTGCGATCGAAATCGGCATGCACGTCCGGAGCGACGACGTTGGTCTTGGCGGCTTTGGTTCCGGGCTTGCCGAGCCACAGGTAAAGCAGGTCCCGATCAGGATCGTATTCAATCTTCACAGCTCAGCTCCTCGGAAATCCGCTGCCATATCTTGCCACGGCGGCCAGAACGACAATTCCGTCAGGGGCAGGCTTTTAGTAGATGGTGACCTCTTTCTCTCCGAATAGGTCGAACCTTCCATAGTTGCCTGCGCTCAAAAACGAGGACGCGTCCCGTCGTTCCCGGTTTCGCGTCGGTCGCCTCGAGAGCGGGTCGCAGCGATAGTTAAGGGTTGACTTGACAATGGTGCGGGCCGGCCCTACACTCAAGTCAATGCTTAACCAATCGACGGTCGATCAGGTCTTTCACGCGCTGGCGGATCCCACCCGGCGGGCCCTGGTCGAGCGGCTGGGCCGCAGCCCGGCCTCGGTGTCGGACCTGGCGACCCCCCTGGATATCACGCTGGCGGCCGTGGTCCAGCATGTACAGGTGCTCGAGAGGTCCGGGCTCGTACGCACGGAGAAGGTGGGAAGGGTCCGCACCTGCCGCCTAGAGCCAAGTGGACTCGCCGTGGCCGAGCAATGGATCGCGGAGCGGCGCTCGCTGTGGGAGCGGCGCGTCGATCGCCTAGGGGCTGTTCTCGTCGAGAGGCTTGAAGAGGGACACACATGATCGGTCAGAGCAGCGTGGTCCACAGAACGTTCAGTCTGGAGCGGGTGTACGACGCTTCGCCGTCGCGGGTGTTCGACGCCTTCGAGGATCTGCCCACGAAGCGCCGCTGGATGGTGGAAGGCGAAGGCTGGGAAGTAGACGAGTACGCCATGGACTTTCGCGTGGGCGGGGTGGAAGGCGGGCGCTTCCACTATCGTGGTGGGCCGGACATCCGCAACGACACCGTCTACCAGGACATCGTGCGGGATCGCCGGATTGTGTTCGCGTACACGATGACGGTGGGCGACAAGCGCATATCAGCCTCGCTCGCCACCGTGGAGCTGATTCCGGTCGACCAGCGGACGCGGCTCACGTACACCGAGCAGGGAGCATTCTTCGATGGCGCGGAGACCCCGCAAGCGCGTGAGGAGGGCTGCCGCGCACTCCTCGAATCCCTGGCCCAGGAGTTAGCCAAACCGGGCGGCCCAGGCTCGCCGCCGCCAGGCGGAGAAAGTAGGAGGGAATCGTGAGAAACCTGTACATGTGGAACGTGGTGACGTTGGATGGCTACTTCGAATCGAAGCCGTGGGGTCTCGAGTTTCACGAGCAGGTCTGGGGTGAGGAGCTGGAGCGCTTCAGCCTGGACCAGATGGCGACAGCGGACACGCTGCTGTTCGGCCGGGCCACGTATGAAGGCATGGCCAGCTACTGGCCCACCTCGACCGAGCAACCCACTGCAGACCGGATGAACGAGATCGCCAAGACCGTGTTCTCGCGCACGCTGGATCGGGCTGAATGGAACAACACGAGACTGGTGCGAGGGCCAGCCGAAGTGGAGGTGGCGCGGCTCAAGCAGCAGGAGGGCGGCGACATGCTGGTCTTCGGCAGCGCCGATCTCTCTGCAAGCCTGATGCGGCATGGCTTGATCGATGAGTTTCGTCTGTGCCTGGTGCCAGTGGTGCTCGGCGGGGGCACGCCGCTGTTCAAGCCGCTCCATGAACCGCTCAAGATGACCCTGGTCGAGAGCCAGCCGCTGACGACTGGTGGAGTGATCCTCAAGTATCGGCCTGCTCAGCCGGACTGAGGTGACGCCGGCCCCAGCGCGCTCAGATCAAGCCGATTCAGGCGCTCCGGGTCGGTCAGGACATCGATGGCGACGATCTTCCCCGCCACGACCGTGAAGCCCATCACCGCGAACAGGGCGGCCGTCGGGCCCCCAGGCAATCGCCAGCTCCAATATAGCTTCGGGATTCGCTCAACTGATGCCTTGCCATCATGACGGTTTACCGTTAAGATGGCGTTAGAACAATAGTTCGTCTACTGTAGAGGCGACAATGTCTGAATCAAAAGTAAAGGCGACCATCTACCTCCCCGAGGAAGTGCATCGTCGTTTGAAAATTCGCGCGGCGGAAGTCCGGAGGCCGATGACTGACTTGGTACTGCAAGCTATAGAAGAACTGCTCCAGCGCCCGCCGACCCCGCCAAAATCAACGGCCCCATCCCAGAGAAGTTCAGAGCCACGGTAACTCTGATGACAGTCCACGATCCCGATTTGATGATGAGTCTGGTTGAACAGGGACTCGGAGAAATCGGCTACACAGGCCAGCTCCTGCGGCGGAACTACGCGTTCGCCGACCTCTTGGGTTCGGATGACTCCATTCGCCAAGTTCCGCTAGCGGGGTTCGCCCAAGAACCTCCCAGTTATCGAAGCGCTTGTGTAGGGGTCCTTTACGGGCAACCGGGCTTGGACATAGAAGATTATCGGGCGCTTGGCGCCCCGCAGTTGTTCGAGCTGGACGACCATGAAATCCGTCGGTGGAAAGTAACGGCCAATGGGCCGGCTGAACTTCTAGGGCGAATTGCTCCCAACGATCTGCTTCAGACGATTCGCGAGCACCGCACGGACTGGGGGCCGGAGCCCGTGCTGCGTGCAAAGTCGATCGCATTTGACGCCGCCCCCGTTCAGCTGGATTTCTTCGACATCGGGCTTCTGGTCACCATCGAATCCGCAGTCCACACCAAGCTCGATGCTCTTCTTCGAGAAACAATTGCGGCGAGCAAGTCCGTGTACCAGGAGCGTAATCTCGGGGCTCTCGATTACGCGGGCCTGTTCCGCCTGGTCTTCCGCCTCCTCGCCGCAAAGCTATTTGCCGATCGAGGCCACCCGGGTGATTGGATGCAGCCCGACCCAGCCGAGGTCGTCTCAGCCGTGGAGCGATTCTATTTTCAGTCTGCGGCCGTCGATCCAGTGTTAGATGACCCTGAGGTCCAGAGCATTGCTTGGTCGAGGATTCGATCGGCGTTTCACCTCCAGAATATCTCAGTCGAGGCGCTCGCCTACGTGTACGAAAACACCCTGGTCGACGAGCAGATGCGACGCAGGTACGGCACGCACAGCACACCACGTGACCTAGCCGAGTATGTTGTCCGGCACCTACCGTTCGAAGAGCTTCAGGTAGACGACCGGCGCGTGTTCGAACCCTTCGCCGGGCATGCAGCGTTCTTGATCGCTGCACTCGGTAGGTTGCGCGCTCTTCTACCATCCGACTCTCAGGCAGGAGAACGGCACCAGTACTTTGTACGGATGCTCGCAGGGCTGGAGATCGATTCCTTCGCCCGTGAAGTGGCGCGCCTCTCTTTAATGCTAGCGGACTACCCTAATCCCGATGGTTGGCGCCTGCTCGGCGGCGACGTATTCGCGTCACCGTCACTCGACACGGAGCTGTCCAGTGCTCGGATCGTGCTGTGCAATCCACCATTTGAGGATTTCACAGTCGAAGAGCGGAACCGATACTCGACATTGCGCTCGGTTAACAAAGCCGCGGACATCCTTTTACGAACACTCGATCAGCGACCCGATCTGCTTGGGTTCGTCCTGCCACGCACGTTCATCGATGGACAATATTACCGGGAAGCCCGGCGGCTATTGGCTGAGAGCTATCGAGACGTTGAGGTCGTAGGCCTTCCTGACTCGGCCTTTCAGCATTCCGGCATGGAGACCGCACTTTTGATTGCGCACCACAAAGGTGGCCGTCTCTCACGCCTGCATTGTCGTGACGTCGAGAAAAAAGACTACGACCACTTCATCCGAACAGGTGAGCCGAGCCGCCAGGAGTCGACCACATTCACTGAGCACGACGATGTCGTGACCAGGGCTTCAGCGTCTCTCTGGCTGGGTCCCCTTCAGCGCGTATGGCGAGCTCTGGATGGCCTACCCGTGCTCTCAGACGCTGCGGAAATTCACAATGGCATTTACTATGCGGGATCCGTGCGCCGGGACCGCGATCGCTTCGTTTCAGATAGTCCCCGCGAAGGCTTTCAACCTGGGCTTGTGGCCGTGAAAGATGGGTTCGAGCCCTTATTAGCCAGCGATCACGTCTACCTAAATATGGATCCATCAGTGATGTATGCGCGATCACGCGCTCATCTGTTGCCCTGGGATCGCCCAAAGGTGATCGTAAATAGGGGACGCCTCAGTCGCGGACCCTGGGTAATCTCAGCGGTTCCTGACCGCACGGGGTTGGTCCCTTTCCATTTGTTCCATGCCATCTGGCCGAGCGGTGATGTTTCACTGGAGGGACTTGCGGCGGTCGTCAACAGCCCGGTGGCGAATGCATTCATGAGCGCTCATCGCACATCTCACGACAATCGAATTGAGGTCCTTCGGCAGGTCCCCATCCCCCGTTTTCGACCAGAGTCCCTTGCTGCCATTGAATCCGCCGTTGCAGACTATCGCACCGCACGGCTTCAGTGGCTGGCGCACTCAATTCCGAGCGTCATGGCGGAACTTCGTTGCCGCGACGCTCTCCTTCGCATCGACGCGGAAGTGCTCACAGCCTACGATCTCCCACCCAGGATAGAGCGCGAACTCCTGGACTACTTCGCTGGACAGCGTCGGCCAGGCCCAGTCAAGTTCGATCGGTTTTACCCTGAAGACTTCCGGCCCGCGTTGCCCTTGCGGATGTTTGTTTCAGGAGAGCGGGAGCGTGCGAGCGCTGATCTGACGCTTCACCGGCTACCCGTGCTCCGCGACCCCCTTATCTCCCAAGCTGTCGCAGATCTCGACGAGTAGCGGCTGCGGATGCCGACGGAAGGCTATCTGCTTGACACATCAGTAGCCTCATGGCTGTGGGACGGAGGTAATCCGAACAACGCCGCAGCCCGCTCCAAGGTATCTCAACTTGGTGACGCTCCTGTTTTCGTCTCCGCGGTCACCATTGGAGAGATTGAATACGGGCTGAACGTCAGCCCTGCAATCGACGCGCAAAGGCATTCCGCCGTTCGAGGTGTCATGGCGGCGTACCAAGTCCTCGCCATTGACCACCACACCGGCCCAATTTATGGCGAAATACGGGGTGCGTTGTTCAGACAGTACGCGCCGCGAGACCGCCGCGGACGTATCACGAGAAGAGCGCCCGAGGACCTGGTCGAGCCCACGACTGGGAAGACTCTCGGCATCCAGGAGAACGACCTCTGGATCGTCAGCGTGGCCGTCCAATACGACGTCAAGCTCGTAACCAGTGACCGAGCCGAAGGTATGCGGCGAGTGCTTGTCGCGGCCAACTATCTACATCGCGCAGAGTTTTGGGTCGCGTAGACACGGCTTACGTCAGCCTGTCTGGGTGACGTGATCCCCACAGAGTTACCTGCGAAACCACCTGAGGTCGTGACGGCGACTGGGGGCTGCTCACTTTTGATCTGAAAGAGTCCGTCCAAACTCCCCCAAGAGCCTCGACTCTTTATCGCGACCAACAGCATTCTCTCTAGCCGCCCCCAATCCTCCGGATTGGGTACATCACATTGGAACTGCACGTACCAACCATTGGGCTCAATTGCCGTAAAACGGACAAGGTCTCTCACACTCCCGGTAAGCCTGCTCTGTCTCACAGGATCTGGTCCAGCGTGTGGCAGATCGCGTTCCCCGCCGAACACGCAGCCTTCCGCGCCAGTGAGTTCCATCTGCTAACCGGCGAGGTCGATCGGAATGCATTCCGGAATCGACAGCTTTTGTGGCATTCGGGAGTTCCATTCCGCTGAAGCTCTCTGCGAGCCGCCACGCGGCGACGACTCCACCGTTCCCCTGAACACTCGCAGTGGGCTCGGGCACGCCAGATTCGCGGGACCTCAAGAGTCTGGTCTGCGTTGGTGAAATTGGAGTCCCACGGGCCAGCCACTTACTGACAGAGGAGCTTGTCGCCACTGCGCCGCCGAGCGACATTGCCAGTCCATTTGAAGCGAATCGTTCGAGCGCGCGACCACGGGCGCAGCGGACCGGCTGATCCACACGGGGCAAGTCCCGTCGGGCCCGCTCAGTCAGAACAACGGGCTCGCAAACCGAGTTCGCGCTTCACCTCGTCAAGGTTGATAACGCGGCCGTTCCGGATATTCTCTGGACCTTTGGTTACGGTAAATGCGTTCTTCGACCCGGCATCGTGACAAAGGAGCACCAGGACGTTACCTACTAACGAGCCACGTGCATAGGCATAATTACGTGAAGATGCCCACTTCCCGCGACCGGCTTGAGCAGGCCTGGGCTCGTTGGACCAGTGACCTCGAGCGCCACTTCGCCGCTGCCTACCGCGTCTAATGCATCGCGGAGGTAGCGGACGTTGAAGGCGATCTGGACCTCTTCGCCTTCGACGCTGCCGTCGAGCTGGCCGGCGTTGTCGCCCATCTCGGCGCTGCTGGCGAGGACGTCGATGCGGCCGGGGACGAGCTCGTCGCCGCTCGGGGTGACCGAGACGCGGACGATGTTGGAGTTGTCACGGCTGAAGACCGCGGCGGTCTTGGCCGCCTGGAGGAAGTCGGAGACGGGGAGGACCACGCGCGTCTGGTAGCTCTGGGGAATGATGCGCTGGTAGTCGGGGAATGCGCCCTCGATGAGGCGGGAGACGAGCAGCACCGATGGGCTCTTGCCCGAGTCGGCGGCGGGGTACTGGAACATCACCTGGTTCTGGCTCGGCGTGGCGGCGATTTCCACCATCTCCTCGCCGTCGGGGACGACGCGGGCCAGCTCGGTCAGCGCGCGGGCGGGGATGAGCAGCTTGAGCGCGGTGGGCTCTTCGGCAGATTCGGGCATGGGCTCGGCCAACGGGACGGTGCTCACGGCGAGGCGGAAGCCGTCCGCCGCGGCGAGGGTCAGCTCGTCACCCTGAACCGTCAGGAGGACACCCGAAAGGACGGGGCGCGTTTCATCCGTCGCGGCGGCGAAGGCCACGCGGTTGATGCCGGAGCGCAGGGTCTTCGCCACGATGCGGCAGCGCGGGCCATCCCCCACCGTGGGCACCGCGGGAAAGTCGTCCGCATCAATGCCGTTGATGTTCGCCTCGTAGCGGCCGCATTTGAGGTTCATGGTCTTGGTGCCGGGTTTCAGCATCATCTGCACGTCGCCGCCGCCGAGGGATCCAACGAAGTCCGCCAGGAGGTGGGCGGGCAGTGTCACGGAGCCCTCGTCCGCGATGTCTGCGCCGATCCACGAGCTGATGGCCATCTCGAGGTTATTGGCGACGAGCTTCAGACGGCCGTCGTCCGTCGAAAGCAGCACGTTGGAGAGAACGGGCAAAGGGCTCTTCGTCGGGACTGCGCGCTCGACGATGGCGAGCCCTTCGGCGAGCGCTCGCTGCGTGCAAACGAGCTTCACGGACAACCTCCGCTACTTTCGGATTTCGGCCAACCGCTGCGCGATCGCGGGTGGCAAGTTGAGAATCTGGTCCACGATTCCCTGGGTCTTCGGTCCATCGCTTGGATCTAGGTCAAGCTTTGCCTGCTCGGCATCGGCAAGAAACGCCGGGTCGGCAACCATCGCGCGATACGCATCCTGCAACGCCAGCAATCGATCTGCCGGCACGTTCGGGGGTGCGACGAGCGGCTTCTGCATGGCGCCCGCTGCCGTGCCCGCTCGGAGCACCGTCTTCGCCTGCTGGTCGGTCGTCAGGTCTTCAGCCCGAAGGGCGCCAGGGAAGCGGCTCAACAGCTTCTGATCCGGGTCGGGCGACTGGTAGATCGGGATGCCGACGAAGTTGCTCTCGATCCATGGCGCGGCTGTCGACATGACGGACGAGTAGCCCCAACAGAGGCCATCCACCTCTCCGCCATCCACCGCAAGGCGCACCGTGCTCGTACCGGTATACCCGCTAACCATGCGAATGTTCGCTCCCAGCGTGGCGATCAGCAGCTTTGGGAAGTCGTCGGTATCGGCGCCCGGCGCCGTTCCACCCAGCACCAGCGGGGGCAAGTCCTTGCGCAGCATGTCCTGTGCTGTGTGATATCGAGAGTCGGCGCGGATGGTGCACACGACGGGCGCGCGCACCGCGCTGCCGATCCAGCCGAACTTGCGCGCATCGAACTGCACGCCATCCATTCCGGTGAGCTGGTTGATGACCTGCAGCTCGCTGAAGGCGCCGAGGGTCAACCCATCGGGCCTGGCGACGTTATAGATGTTGTTGGCCGCCACCAGACTGCCTGCACCGTCCATATTCTCCACGATCACGTTGGGATTACCCGGAAGATGGTTGCCAATATGCTTGGCCACCAGTCGCGCAGTCGCGTCATAGCCGCCACCGGGGGCGAACCCGACGACGATGGTGATCGTCTTTCCTTTGTAGAAGTCGGCTACCGACTGACCGCCGGCGACCGGAGACCCACCACCAGCGGCCGGCGCTGGAGCCCCGGTGCGCGGCGGCGTACACGCTGCGACCAGACCGAGGACCACCGAGAGTACAAGGAGCGGACGCCACTTCGTGCGCCCGAGCCGATGTATCGCCGTCGTCACGTCGCGCCTCCATTTGTCCGTGCGCACGCGCCGCGCCTGTTTATGCGATAGCCGGTGTCTTGGTCTCCGCAAAGTGCGGCATCACTTCTTTCGAGAAGCGCTCCATCGCCTTCAGCGTGTCGGCGTGGCTCAGCTCGCCGAAGTTGAAGTAGAGGATGACCTCGTCGATGCCGCCCGCCTCGCACTTCTTGAGGATCTCGACGCAGCGGTCGGGGTCGCCGGTTACGATGCTGCGCTCGCCGAGATCGCTCGCCTTCATCGACTGGAGCTTCTCGACGATGTCGACGAAGTAGGCGATGTGCGGCGGCACCTTGCTCCGATCGTCGGGGAAGGCGGGCAAGATGCCGTGCAGATAGTGCAGTAGCCGCTCGCGCGCTCGATCCCCTTCATCCTTTGAATGGGCCACCGAGGTGAAGTAGCTGCACATGACCTTCGGATCGGGGTGGCCAGCGGCACGGGCCATGCGCTTGCTCTCCTGGGCCGCCTCCTGAACCGAGCCAAACACCATCGCTGCCGCGAAGGGGGCGAAGATCGTATTCACCTGGAGGTTGGCAGCCAACTCCACCGAAGGCTTCGAGAAACAGGCGACGTACACCTCTGGGTGCGGCTTCTGCACGGGGCCTGGCGTGATCACCACGGGCTCCGGCATGGAGTAGAACTGGCCATTGAACTGGACCGGCGATTCCCGCCACGCCTTCATTGCGAAAGTCATCTGCTCGTCGAACATCTCACGGCTCTTCTCGAAGGGCACGCCGAAGGCCCGATACTCACGCTCGTCGTAGCCGCGGCCGGAGGAGAAGACCGCGCGCCCATCGCTCAGCACGTCCAGCAGGTTGAACTCCTCCACGACGCGCAGCGGGTGGTTACACGGCATAAGCACGGTGGCCGGGCCGAGCTTGATTCGCTTGGTGCGGGTGGCGACCTGGGTCAGCAGCATGGTCGGGGATGGCAGCACGCCGAAGTACCCGAAGTGATGCTCGGGCACCCAGCAACTGTTGTAGCCCATCGACTCCGCCTCGACGCACTCTTCCACAACGTCGCGGATGAACTGCTGCGGATCTCGACGACCCGCGCCGTAAGCAGGCGGATTGTCGGTCAGGGTGAAATAGCCAAATTTCATACGTCTCTCTCCGTCGTCGGCGCGCTGCACGGCGGCCTCGGAATATTGGGTGACAGTCTAGCACCTCGGATGTGAGCTGTGTGCACGTTCACTCCGCAGGTCGCAAACGGAGGCATTTTGTAAACTGACGGGGGCAACCTAGCCACGGAGGAACCTCTTGATGCGCGTATTTGTAGCGAACCTGGTCCTTGCGCTCGGACTCTCGATCCTGAGCGCGCCCGGCCTGGCCTTGGCTCAGGGAGGGTCGGCCCAGGATCGCTTAGAGGCGGCTGCCAGCGCCCTGGAAGGGGTCCAGAGCATGCGCTTCAGCGGCCAGACGAACGTGACCCCCGCGAGCACCGGCGAACCCGTGAAGGTATTCGGTGGTAGAGGTGAGTTCCAGTCGCCCGACCGCGGTCGCATGACGGTCGAACAACCACTCCTGTCGCAGGTCAACGAGACCATCTCGGTGGGGCAGCTTTCCTGGCTGCAGACGGTAGACGGCTCGGCCTGGGTCCCGCTCCCTGCCTCCGCCGCGCCGCCAGCGCCACGGTCCATCGCCGACCAGCTTCGACAAGTATCCAGGTACATGGTGAGTCCGACCGTCAACGAGGACGATACGCAGATGACTATTTCCGCGAGTGTGGACCTCGCGCGCGCAGTGAGCGAGGAATCGCCGATCGCAGCGACCATCGGCGTCGGGTTCACCGGCGATACCGATCAGGGCTCCTTGATCAACGACTCCCGCGTGGTCATCACGATCGACCGGTCATCGGGCCTGCCGCTCAGTCTAGACACATCGCTCGCGATGGTGCCTGGCGCGCCACCGGAAGGCTTTCCCGCGGGACAGCTCACCATCACGACGTCACTCACGCTCACCGATTTCAACAGCCCCGAAGTCGTGATCCGCGCCCCCGGCGAGTAGAAGCACAGCGTTCTCGCCGGGTCCACGTAAAGGGAAGCCCGGACTCCGCAACACTTCGGACCGCGAAAAGTCGCGGGCTTCCCTCTACCCGCCAACCCCGATCGCTCCCTCAACCCAGCGTGAGCCTGTCCCCATCGTTTGGCACGTCGATGATCCCGGTGAAGGCCTCCGCTGCCCCGGCTCGGAGCGCATCGAGCCCCGCTCCCTCGCTCGGCGTGAAGTGCACGAGCGCTAAACGACTCGCTCCAGCACGATCGGCGACCTCTGCCGCCTGGCGCGAGGTGGAGTGCCCAAGCTTGCCCGCCAGCTCCTCCTGGCCCGCCACGAACGTACTCTCGTGGATCAACGCGGTGCACCCGCGGGACAGGGCGACGATCGCGTCTGACGGCCCTGTGTCCGACGAATACACCACGGATCCGCCGTCGAATTCGGCGCGGATGCCGATGCACGGAACCGAGTGGTCTCCGCGGGCCGCGCTCAGGGAGAGCTGAGGCGTCTGGACGAATTGGGTCCCGTCGCCGAGCAGCGTGTGACGCTCGATCGGAAAGCCGTGGTCCCAGCCTTGCGGCCAATAGGCTGCGATGAGCCGATCCAGCAGCTTCCAGGTCTGGTCGAGGGCGTAGACAGGCAGCGGGTCGCGGCGGCCCGTGAGCCACAGGTTCTGCAGGAGCGACGGGAAGCCGAACGTGTGGTCCGGATGCTCGTGGGTGATAATGACGCGGGCGAGCCGCTCGTGGGGCACGTGCATTTCCAGGAACCGCTTGTGGGGCGTGCCGGACGTGTCGATCAGCGTGATCTCGGTGCCGTCGTCGATGGCGAGCGAGGTGTTTTCTCGATTGGCGGACGGGACGGCGGCGCCGGTGCCGAGATAGACGACGGTGAGCATGGATTTTTGCCTCTTTGCTTGGACCGGTGGTTTGGTAGTGCGCGGAGCTTGGGCACGCCCTCACCCCAGCCCTCTCCCAGAGGGAGAGGGGGTTGGTTGATTGATTATGCGGCGAGGTTGGCGTGACTGAGGCGCGACGGGACGGGGCGGGGCTCGACGGGGTGCGCGTGGTGTTCTTTGACATCGGCGGAACGCTGGCTTATCCACACCCGTCCTTCAATGGGCTCATCGCGGAGGTCTGTCAGACGCACGGTCTCAGCGTGACTATGGAGGACGCGGGGCGAGTCGAGCCCGCCGTTTGGGCGCACATCGCGAAGCGGAAGGACGCGGGGCGCGGGTTCAGCCTCTCGAAGCAGGATTCGCAGACCTTTTGGCTGTGGGTGTACCAGACCTATCTGACCGAGCTCGGTCACACGGCCGCCGCCGAGACGGACCTGCCCCGGCTCCTGTTCGAGACGTTCGTCCGCTCCGAGAGCTACCGGCTCTACGACGACGTCGTGCCGACGCTGGACCGCCTCCGTCGGGCAGGATTCGTGCTGGGCGTGATCTCGAACTGGGAGGATTGGCTGGAGCGGCTGCTCGTGGACCTCGCGATTCACGACTACTTCGAGGTGACGGTCGTCTCGGGCAGCGCCGGAGTGGAGAAGCCGAACCCGCAGATCTTCCAGCTCGCGCTGGAGGCGGCGAGCGCCCGCGCCGACGAGGCGGTGCACATTGGCGACAACCCCACGGACGACGTTGCAGGAGCCGCGAGCGTGGGCATTCGCGGCATCCTTCTCGATCGGGGCGATCGCTTCGCGCCGGTGCTTCCCAAGCCAGCGGATGAGGAGTACGCCCCCGAGCTCATCGCCACGCCGGGCGCCCAGCCAGACGTGCGGCTCGGCTACCGCGTTCGCGATCTTCGGGAGATCCCGGACCTCCTCGGAGCCCGGTGACTGCCGAGGAGCACCAAAAGGTCGGACGCACCCCCCTCCCTAACCCTTCCCCTCAAGGGGGGAGGGGATCAGAGCGGGGGCGGGCCGAAGACGAAGCCTCGCCGCCCATCCTTCTGCCGGAGAGCGTAGGCGGGGTTGCAACCGCGGCGCTCGTCATTGGACTGGGCAACATCACCAGCCGGCTATTGGGCCTGGCACGCGAGCTGGTCATCGCCGCCCTGTTTGGCGCAACGGGCGCGACGAGCGCATTCCGCACGGCAACGCGGGTCTCGACCGCCGTGTACGACCTGCTGCTCTCCGGGGCCACGACCTCGGCGCTCGTTCCCGTGTTCACGGAGTACGCCACGAAGGGGCAGACGGCCGACCTGAGCAGGGTCGTCTCGACGTTCGTCAATCTCACGATCGCAGTCCTCGGGCTGGTCGTGGCGGCGCTCGTCCTCTTCGCGCCCCTCCTGGTGGCGGCACTCGGGGCAGAAGCGGAGTTCTTCGACCTGGCCGTCGATCTGACTCGCATCACGCTGCCGTCGATCGTGCTCCTCGGCGTTTCGGGGATCCTCACGTCCGTCCTGTATGCGCGGCGGTCCTTCACGGTCACGGCGATCGTGGCGGCCGTCTACAACCTCGGCATCATCGTGGCGGCGCTTGCGCTGCACAACGTGCTCTCGATCTATAGCCTCGCCATCGGCCTCGGGCTCGGGGCGCTGCTCCAGATCATCGTGCAGATCCCCGCGCTGCGCGGCTTGGGGTACCGGCCATCGATCGACCTCCGCCACCCTGGTGTTCGGCAGGTGCTGCGCCTGTACGCACCCGTCTTCGTCGGGATGTTCGCGAGCTATGCGGTCGTCGTCATCGATACGTTCCTCGCGTGGCAAACGGGGACGGACAGCGTGGCGGCGATGGCGTTCGCCACGACGCTGATCCAGTTCCCAATCGGGCTCGTCGGGGCCGCAACCAGCCTCGCGATCCTGCCATCGCTTTCGCGCCTCGCATTGAATACGGATGCAGATGGCGAGCGTGAGTTCGTCGGCATGCTCGTCCGCGGGCTGAAGCTGGTGGTGTTGCTCATCGTGCCCGTCGGCGTGGCGATGGTCGTGCTTCGCGAGCCGCTGGTCGCTGCGCTGTTCCAGCGCCTGGCCTTCGATGAGCGAGCGACCGAGCGCACCGCCCTCGCCCTGTTGGCGTACTCGCCACAGCTTCCATTCGTCGTGGTGGACCAGCTCCTGATCGTCGCCTACTACGCGCGGAAAGAGACGCGCACGCCGGTGGTCGTGGGGTTCGCGTGCATCGGCGTCTATCTCGCGGTGGCGCTCGTCACGTTCATGCCTTGGGGGATGGCAGGACTCGCCTTCGCCAACGCGGTGCAGAACAGCGCCCATGCCGTCGTACTCTATTGCCTCCTGGCAGGAAGATACGCCGTATTGCGCGACGCTGCGCTGGCGCGCTTCCTTGCCGCGATAGCGACCGGTGGAGCCTTGTCCGCGTTGGCCACGTGGTTCGCGGCGGGAGAGCTGACGGCGCCGCTGACCACCGGAGGCCCGATCCCACGCCTGGCCACGATCCTGCTGATCGGGGCGCTGGCGCTCGGCGTGTACTGGTTGTGTCTGCGTCTGCTCCGCGTGCAGGAGCTGGGAGAGATCACCGACCTGGCGCGACGGCTGACGCGGCGAGGCCGATGAGCACGCCATTCGTCGGGGTCGACCTCACCGCGGGCGGGCGGCCATCCGACATCGCGGCGATGGACCTCGAGGGTGAAGAGCTGATCTTCGCGCGGGCGACGTCTGACGACGAGCTGACCGCCGTGCTCCACGAGCTCGGGGCGGAGATCGTGGCGGTGGATTCGCCCATGGGACTGCCGGCCGGCCTCTGCTGTCTCGAGATGAGCTGCGACTGCACGCCCACCGGTGGCACGGGTCGCAGCGCAGAGCGCGAGCTTGCCAAGCTGGGGATCCCCTGCTTCTGGACGACGAAACGCTCGATCATCAAGTCGATGGTCTATCGCGCGATCCGGCTAAAGACGCGTTGGGAGACCGACGGCTTCGTCGTGATCGAGGTTTTCCCCTACGCGATCAAGCGCCTCCTGCTCGGCAAGAACCTGCCCCGCAAGAGCACACCGGACGGCATCCTCCGCCTCGTGGAAGGAGCGTATCTGGCACTGCCCACCGGCCGCTGGCCCGAGCCCTGGGCGCCGAGCCACGACCAGCTCGACGCGCTCTACTGCGCAATAACGGCCCGCCTCCACGCCCTCGGCCGCACGGAGTCCATCGGCGACCCTTCAGAGGTTCCTATCGTTATCCCGGCGCGCGACGGCTGGTCCAAATAGACGCGCAAGGTCTCTTTGTCCCAACCATCTCGCTCTTCCGCCACGAATCGATCTACCTCGTCACGAGTCGGCGCGATCCAAACCCCGTTCTGCCTGCCAGGCGCGAATGTCCGCTATGACGTCCCGCAGAGAGCGGGTAGCGGGCTCGGGAATGGGTTCGATGCTGACGCCCGGCGGAGAGCGTAGCAGCGTGCGATTGTCGACTTCCTTACGATTCTTACGACTCCGTCCGAACATCTGACACATCCCGAAGGGTTTTGTAAGCTTCGTAAGGATTGCTTTTCACGCGTCGCGGACAATTGGTGCGAGCTTGGTAAGCGATGCCGCGCTCGACTTTTGGTTCCGACGAGGAGGTTGCAATGGAAGCTTCAGGTCGTTCGCCGGGCAGGCTCGTGCGGGGGATTGGCGCGGGCCTGGTGTCCGCCGCGGTCGCCGTGGCGGCGATGATGGGCGTTGGGCTGCTCACCGGACAGGCCACCCTGGCGGAGGGAGTCGCCGCGGCGATTGCGGGCATTGCCCCGATTACGATGATCGAGATGATGGTCGTCCGGTTTGGCTCGGCGGCCAAACACGGCCTCTTCGTCAGCACCATCGTTGGCATGATCGCCGCGGGTGGAGTGATCGGAGCCCTCGCTGCGTGGCGTAGCTGGTCGGGCACTCGCATGGCTGTGGTCACCGTCGTTGCCGCCGCGGTCGTGGGCGTTGCGCTCGTTATCGCCGTAGGCAGCGGGGTCTACGGCGCGATCAACGTCAGCTTTGCCGCCTCGCTTGTCATCAGCCTGGCGGTTACCACTGGCGTCTTTCTCGCTTTATTCCTTGCCATCACCGGCCGCCTGCTGAAGCCGGAAGAGGATTCGTTCGAGGAGCCGCGGCGCGTCTTGATCGAGAAGACGATCCTCGGTCTCGGCGCCATCGCGCTCGGCAGCACGTTCCTTCGATGGCTCTCGGACTCGGGTGGCTCGACCCCCACGATCGCCGCGCAGGAGGCGGACCCAGCCCCGCCCATGGATTCGAGCCGCAACGATGCACTCGTCCAGACGCTGACCGACGGCGTGCCCGGCCTCTCACCTGAGATCACGCCAAACGACAAGTTCTACGTCGTTTCGAAGAACGTCTTCCGCGACCCGGACGTGAACGAGCGGAACTGGCGCCTGCAGGTCAAGGGCAGAGTCGATCGGCAGACGACGCTGACCTACGACGACCTCAAGAGCATGCCGTCGATCACGCAGTACCTGACCCTCCAGTGCATCAGCAACGAGATTGGCGGCGATCTCATGGGCAACGCCAAGTGGCGCGGCGTCGCGCTGGGGGACGTCCTTCGACGGGCGGGACTCCAGGCTGGCGCCGCTGACGTGATCCTCCGTTGCGCGGACGACTACACGGAGAGCATTCCAATCGAGAAGGCGCTCCAGCCCGACACGATCCTCGTCTACGAGATGAACGACCAGATCCTGCCGAAGAACCACGGATTCCCAACACGGCTGCTGGTACCCGACATCTACGGGATGAAGAACGCCAAGTGGGTTACCGAGATCGAAGTCGTCGAGTACGACTTCAAGGGCTACTGGCAGAACCGCGGATGGAGCGACGTCGCCGTCATGAACGTCACGTCGCGCATCGACGCACCGCGCAACAACGCCCAGCTTCGATCAGGCGGGAACTACATCGGCGGGGTGGCGGTCGCGGGTCAGCGCGGCATCCGGCAGGTAGAGGTCAGCACGGATGGCGGTGGCACGTGGGGCTCGGCCGCGATCAAGCCGGCGCTCGGACAGGACACGTGGGTCCTCTGGCTGTACCAGTGGGACGTACCCGAGGATGCCAGGGGCGACCGGCGCATCCTGGTGCGGGCGACTGACGGTAATGGGGTCCCGCAGGATAGCGTTCGCCGAGATACGCTGCCGAATGGGGCGACGGGGTACTATGCGGTTACGGTAAAGGCTGGGTAGGAGTCTTCCGCTCGTTCTGGTGAGGCGATCCCTCCGCTCGTCCTGACCTTGTCGAAGGACCCCCACCGCGACTAACCGTGTGGTTCGACAGGCTCACATGAGCGGGGGCTATGGGCGGTAGGTGAGGATCGCGGGCGGGCCGTCGAGGCGGTCGGGCCACTGAGCTGTCGCCATGACCCAGAAATCGTGCGGGCGGTTGGTGAGCCTCGGCGACCGGAACGTGAACTCGCCGCGGTCGTTGGCCACGACGCTGCCGAGATACTCCCCGTAGTCGGAGATGTGGACGCGCGCACCTGGGATCGTCTGACCTGCGAGCGCCATGCCTCCGCCCCACACAGTGGTGAAGGCCACCTTCGGCGCGTTTGGCATGATCCAGAATGGCTGCGACCAGGCCGTGCTTCCGTCGTTGGTGATCGCTTCGACGCGGATCCACCGCTCGCTGCCGGTCGGCTTGTAGCCGGCCCATGAGCCGGCTCCCTCAGAAACGATGCGGCCATCCTGGTCGATGAAGCGGATGATCGCGGCGTCCTGGCTGGAAGCGGTGATCGCACCCTTCAGCACGCCCAGCGTGTTGAAGCTCGGGCCATTACTTGCGTAGAAGGCGCCATTCTCCATGGCGCGCTTCAGCGACTGCTCTTTCAGATGCGCCGTCTTAACCATCACCCAACCCCGGTCCATGGCCGTGGGGTCATGTGAATCGTCCACAGCGACGGCCCACATGCGGTTCGACCAGCCTTTCACGTTCAGCGCGGTTTGCCAGAGCTGCGTGTTGTACGCCTGCCGCTCCGCGGAGGCCGTGGCGATGCCGTTGAAGACCTCGATGCCCAGGTATCCATGGAGGCTCTTGAGATCCGATTCGTTCCATCCGACCTGCCAATCGGGATGGGCGAGTATCGCGAGCCCACCACTCGTCAGGATGCCGTCGATCCTGTCCTGTGTCGGCAAGTCGGGTGAGAGGGACTTGGAGGTAAACAGCCCCGTGATGTGGCCCGCGTTCGACGTGCTCTCGAAGCCAGTGATCGCGACAAAGGTCTCGTCGTTCACCTCGCTGGCGTCGGACACGACATCGTGATCGCTCGTCACGATGAACTGGTAGCCCTTGCGCTTATAGGCAAGGGCATCCTGAGCGGGCGGCAAGCTGTTCCACCCGTCGAAGGAGCTGGTGGTGTGCACATGGAGCTCGCCCTTGCGATAGGCGCCGGGGGTGTCATACGGATTGTCGATGGTGTAGAGAGTGGAGCAGGAGTCGTCGACCTGCACGATAATGCTTTGCTCGGTGATGAGTTGGCCCTGGCTTCCAAGGGAACGGGCGCGGATACGGTGGAAGCCCGAAGATGGATCCGTCCACAGGTACCGCCATTGGGTGGCGTCCCGCGTGTCCTGATCAGCCGTGACCCACCAAGCGCCATCGATGGAGACCTCGACCGTGCCGCCGCTGCCGCTGGCGGGGTCCAACGCGGTGCCTTCGATCAAGATCAGATTGCCGTCGCCGATCACAGCCGAGTCAGCGGGACTCGTGATGCGCAGCGGGGCGGCCTGGACGTCGCTAAAGCTGGCCAACGCCCTGTGACGAACGCCCATCACGTCGCCCAAGAATGGAAGGCTCACGGCCACCAGGAGAACCAGACCCACGGTTGGTCGACGGATCAACGGAGGCCGGCCATTCCCGCCAATATTCGTGAGGACTCGCAAAAATCGATCCAAGGTCAATACCGCCCGCCACCGCGGTGGCTATGTTAGCACAGACTTAAGATTCTCTTAAGAACAAGGCGAGATTATTGCACAGAATCACAATGCTGTCGCGAAATGTAATCTTTCTCACACTTGTAGTGATTTTCGGGATCGTGCCAGGGGAGGCTTCGGCCCACGCGGCGATCGTGTCATCCCAGCCGGCGGCCGGACAGCGTGTCGGCAACGCCCCCTCATTTGTCCTGGTCCGATTCACCGAGCCCATCAATCCGCGACTCTCGCGGGCGCGAGTTATGGATCCAACTGGCCGGGTGTTCGAGGGCGTCGCCGCTCGCGACGAAGGTCTTCGAGTTCCTCTCTCGACGGACGCTCCCGGCGTGTACCAGGTGGAGTGGACCACGGTCAGCATACTCGACGGCCACACGTTAAGGGGCAGCTATTACTTCGGCGTACGGACTGACGTTGCCCAAGGCGCGCTCGAAGGCACCCTAGCTGAGCCACAGCGTACCGACCTCTTGCTCTCAGTGGCACGCGCGCTGGAGTACGCGGCGCTCCTGGTTGCCCTTGGGATGGCCTTGCTCACCTTCTTGGCCGGCCGAGCGCCCCAACTGACGTGGGTTCGTTTTCGTCTGGACATTCCTCTTGCCGTCGCGCTCGCGAGCGGGCTAGGCGTCTTCCTAGGAGAGACGTACACCGCAGCCGGGAGCCTGACACCTTCCGCCATCGGCGCCTACCTTCTCAATGGGCTGCCGGGCGCGGCTCGAATGCTTCGGCTCGTAGACGAAGCGGCGGCGTTGATGCTGGCACTGCCGGCGCCTCGCGTCGCGGCGCTGCCGCTGATCGCCGCCGTCATCGCGCTGTCGGCAGCGGGGCACGCAGCGGCGGTCCGCCCGCCGTGGGCGGGGATCAGCGTAGATGCTGTGCACCTAGTTTCCGCGGGCGCGTGGCTGGGGAGCATCCTGGCGCTCGCGACGCTGCGCCCACCGGGCGGGTGGCGATCCAGCGAGGCCCGCGCGCTCCTCTCCCGCTTCTCGCCGATCGCCTTAGTCGCATTTCTGGTCACGATCAGCACGGGGCTTCTCCGAAGCGTGCAGGAGCTCTCCGGCATCAGCGACTTGGTCAGCTCCTCGTACGGGCAGATTCTCAGCCTCAAAGTGCTGGGTGTCCTGGCGATGGTGGCGCTCTCGATTGCTGCCTGGCGAGGCCGGTTCGTGCCCCGATTCGAGCCCGTTATTGCGACCCTTGTGATCGGGGCAGCGGCGCTGCTGGCTTCGTATCCCCTACCGCCTGGTCGGGCGGGCGAGGCAGAGGCTGCGAGAGAGGGACCCTTGGCAGCGGCCCAGGCGCTGCCGCGTGAGGGCGACCTCGTCCTCGGAGAGCGAGCTGGAGATACGCTCCTCGGACTCTCGATCCGCCCTGGACAGCCCGGCCCCAACGAGATCCACATGTACGTTGTGCCCGCGGCCGGCCAGGCGGCGGCGGACAAGCTCCCGGTGCAGCTCACGCTGGAAGGACGCGCCGTGGAAGTCCGTGACTGTGGGGGAACGTGCCGCGTTGCGAACGTCGAGCTGCGGGGCGGGGAGCGAGGAGAGCTGCGCGTGGGTTTCGACCCCGTGGCCCGAGCGGGGATCGACATCCCGTCCCTTCCCGCCGGGGACGGGCGCGCATTGCTGGACACGATGCAGCAGCGGATGAGGCAGCTCCACACGCTGCGCATCGTCGAGACGCTGGGGCCCGCGACTCCGCCTGTAACGGCGACGTACACCATGCAGGCGCCGGATCGCCTCGAATCGGTCATCGTGGGCGGGTCGCAAATGACCTGGATCGGCGAGACGCGCTATCTGCGGGAGCGGCAGACCGACGAGTGGCAGATCGAGAACGCCGGATTCGCGTTACCCGTGCCCTCCTACGTCTGGGAACCGCCGTCGGTCAACGAGCTTCGGACTCCGCGCGTCATCGGAAGGGAACGGGTAGACGGCGTGAACACGCAAGTCGTCTCGTTCTTCGGACAGGCAGGACCGCTCCCCGTGTGGTTCCGGGCGTGGATCGATGCAGGGGGGCTCGTCCACCGCGCCGAGATGCGCGCGGAGGCCCACTTCATGGACCATCGCTACGACGACTTCGACGCTGCCCTCACAGTGGAAGCGCCCAGCTTGGCGCCTGCGCCGTAGCATACTTATGCTGGAGGAAGCATGAACGGCGATACGCTCGAGGTGGTGGTCGAGATCCCGCGGGGGAGCCGCAACAAGTATGAGTTCGACAAGAAGCGCGGCGTGTTCGTGCTCGACCGGGTGTTGTACTCCTCGATTCACTACCCGACCGACTACGGCTACGTGCCGGGCACGCTCGGGGAGGACGGCGATCCGCTGGACGTGCTGATCATCGTGCACGAGCCGACGTTCCCCGGATGCCACATCATGACCCGCCCGATCGGCATGCTGGACATGGCCGACGAGCACGGCCGCGACCACAAGATCCTCGCCGTTCCCCTGAACGACCCCCGCTTCCGCAGCATTACGGACCTGGAGAGCCTGGACCCACACTGGCTCATCGAGATCGACAACTTCTTCCGCACCTACAAGACGTTAGAGGAGAAGGCGACCGAGATCATGGGTTGGGAGAACACCGCGGCCGCCGTCCGCGTCATCCAGGAAGCGATCGCCCGCTTCGCGGCGGCCCTCGAATCCACCGATCTGCCCTAGTCCACGCCCGAGTTAGCATCCGGCCGCGAAGAATTGAGCAGAACGGCGTGGGGATGATTCGCTCTGTTGAGCGCTTTGCACCTGAACGTGGCTAGCGCGACGGTGTACGCTTTGGCCTGTAGTGGAGGCAGCAGATGGATCGTGAGTGTAAGGTCGTCACGGTGGTCGGCAACCCCAAAGCGGGATCCAGGACATTGCAGGTCGCACTCGAGGTATCGAGGCAGGTCGTGTCTGGCCTCCAGGGGAAAGGACTCCGCGTCATCGCGGAGCACTTCGATCTCGCGGAGCGCGCGGCGGCGATGTTCGATTGGGAAAGCGCTGCGGTGGACGCGTGGGTGCAGAGCGCGACGGGGGCCGACCTCCTCATCGTGGCCACACCCACCTACAAAGCTACGTACACCGGACTGCTGAAGGCGTTTCTGGACCGATTCCCATCGAACGCCCTCGCCGGCCACGTCGCCGTACCGGTCATGGTCGCGGCGGCGCCGATCCACGCGCTCGCGGTCGAGACCTATTTGAGGCCGCTCCTCATCGAGCTGGGCGCGAGCTGTCCGACGCGGGGGCTCTTCGTCCTCGAGTCGCAGCTACCCGACTTGACCGCCGTCGTGGCGAAGTGGGTTGAATCGGCGACACCAGCGTTCGGCGCTCTGGTCAACGCGTAGAAGAGTCGGCCAGACCGATATGATCGAACCTCGGTGACGAGGTCGAGACCGACCGCTCCCTGCTCGCCCAGAATCAGCGCGGTCGCGTCGTCTTGCGCCTCGCGAAGCGCGTCGCCTTCCAGGTGGAACACGATGTCGTTCCGATCCCTCGCGCCGAGCCACTCAGGCCGAGGAAAGCTGCCGACGGTCGTGGCCGCGATTGGCGGAAGCTGCATGTCGTTGCCCGAGCCTACCTGGCGGCTCTTGCCTCGCCGGCGCCGACGAGACCCGGTTGACGCTCGATCGTGAGGTGGGGGAAGGCGGCCCGCCAGTCGCCGCCGTCGATCACGCGGGAGAAGGTGTCCACGTGTCCGTAGTGGTTCTGGCTCTCGTCCAGGACAAGATTGGGGGGCTCGCCGCCAGCCGAGAAAGCGCGGACCGTGCGTAGTAGATAGTTGCGCATCGAGATGACGGCCTTGTCGCTAACGCCCAGGTGCTCCTTGCTTCGATCGTAGATGGCGCCCATCGTCTCGGTCGCACAGGCGTCGTGGATCACGAAGTTCGGTCCCATGCCCGTGAAGTTCACGTTCCGCTGCATCTCGCGGTCCTGCAAGTAATGGTTGTCGATGTTCCGAACCTTGCGGTAGTTGTCGTCGAAGAACTTTTCCTGGTCCTGGCGTCCATTGGGACCCAGGTTCAGGTCAAGGTTGAATCGCCACGAGTGCGCATCGTCCTGCGCAGGGACATACATATGGACGCTGCCGGTGCCGCCGGCGGGGATCCAGCAGAGCATCGGCATGACGATGCTCGACACGCGAACGTAGGTCTGGTCCGGCCCCGCGTCGCGCAGGGCGACGAGCCGGATCCCGAAGTCCGCCTCTTCGATGATGTACTCCCGCATCGGGTTGCGATAGTAGTCGCGCATGTGTCCGCTGGCCTCGAACTGCCAGTGCAGATACTGGAGGTGCGTCGTGTCGCACTCGCCTTCAACGCCCTGAAGGTAGTTGCAGTCTTGCAGGCTCTTCGTCACGCGCATCGTTCCGGGCGCCATCGAGTTGAACTCGTATTCTGGGAACAGAGGCATCTTGTTCTGGGGGCCCATGTAGGCGAAGACGACGCCCGCCGCTTCACGACAGGGGTAGGCGGTCTGGTGCACCTTCTCCTTGAAGTGGCTGCCCGCCGGCTCGGCAGGCGTGTCGAGGACGTTGCCGTCCACGTCGTACTTCCAGCCGTGGTAGATGCAGCGAAGGCCGCACTCCTCGTTGCGCCCGTAGAACAGCGACGTGCCGCGGTGCGCACAATGCTCGTCAAGCAGGCCGATGCGCCCGTTCGTGTCACGGAAGGCGACGAGGTCTTCGCCCATGAGCTTGATTTGCACGGGCGGGCAGTCCGGCCCAGGCAGCTCCTCGGACAAGAATGCCGGGATCCAGTAGCGGCGTAGGAGCTCGCCCATTGGCGTCCCCAAGCCGGTGCGGGTCAAGAGCGCATTGTCTTCCTTTGAGAGCATGGGGCAGCGTCCTCCTGTACGGCGTGAAGCAGTGCTCGGATGGTACTGGCAGGCGCTGCTATGCGTCTACTGAACGAGCTCCCATTCGTACGCGTTGGTCGTATGCATGATGTTCCCGGTGTGGGGCACGCCGGTGATTGGCCTTATGCCCTTCACCCCGGTGATCGGAACGGCCTGAATCTCGTAGTGGATGGGCAGCGCGGGGAGCTGGAATGAGAATACTCGCAGGAGCTCACGCTCGAGATCGAGGCGGTGGGCATCGTCCAGCGCAACTCGCAGTCGAACACCTACGTCGTCCCATTCGCTGTTCGTAAAGCTTCCGCGGTTGGTGCCCGCGAAGCGGTTGGACGACGTCGGGATCTGGTCCGACGCGAAGCGGCGAACGGCGCTCAGCGTGCCCATGGGGTTCTGCGCGATCTGGACGCCGGTGAAGCTTGCACGGAACTCAGCGTCGCGCAGCATGACGTTCGGCACGACGGTCAAATCGGCCTCGACGCCAACCGCCTTCCACTCCTGACGAAGGATGGTCGCTTCCTTCTCCTGGTCCTGCTCGTAGCTGATGATCAACTGGAGCCGCGAACCCCCTTTTTGGAGAACGCCGTCGGCGCCCACGGTCCAGCCAAGCTCATTGAACTGCGCCGTCGCGCGGCGTTGGTCGTACGGATACGCGGTGATCGCCTCTTTGACCAGCGGGTAGTTGGCGAAGCTAGGGTGAATCCAGCTATCGGCCACCATGCCCAACTCACCCAAGAGGCTGCGCGAGAGCTCGGGACGGTCCGCGGCAAGGAGCAGCGCTTGCCGCATCCGGGGGTCTGAGAGGTCGGCTGGCTGGGCCAGCCTGGACTTCTGAGGCTCGGCAAATCGCCAGCGGATGCTCTCGGTTAGGACCTGGCCCTTGCCACTCGCCTGCCACGCCTGTTTCAGAGGCTGAAGCTGATCGTATTCGGGTCCGCCGGTGGGAAGGAAGACGTTGATGGCACCAGCCTGCATGTTGGCGACGGCTGTACTCGGATCCGGAATGATCAGAACCCGAATGCGATCCAGTTTCGGACGACCGAGGAAGAAGCTCTCGTTGGCGGCAAGCTCGATGGAGCTGCCGTGGTCCCAAGAAACGACCCTAAAGGGACCAAGCCCAACGTACGCCTCACCAAAGTAGGGCTGTCCCAGCATCGCTTCCTTGTTGTCCCTGTACGACTGGTCCACAAGGTGTTTGGCCACTGGAAAGAGCTCGCGGTGCTCCAGGCGGTCGGCGAACGAGTACGTCTGGGACCAGGTCGCCACTGCGGTTTGCGGATCCGTCGCCACAATCTGTTGGATGAGCTGAGCGCGGCCTGGTTTCCGCTCGGCACGTTGGGATCTCGGCCCAACTCCCACGAGAAGACCACGTCATCTGCTGTGAACGGGGTGCCGTCGTGCCACTTCACGTCCGGACGGAGCTTATAGGTCACTTCCATCGTGCCGTCCGGAGAGACTCGCCACGTACCGTTCTCAACCGATGGCAGCTCTGAGAGCAGGCGTGGTGACGGCGTGCCATCGGGACCAATGGAGGCGAGATACTGGTTCACCAGGTGGCTTAGCTCGCGTGAGCCGCCGCCCCCACCGCCGTTTACGCCATCCCACCAATTCTTGGGATCCTCGTTCACGGCGACCACAAGGACCTTCGGCGTTGAAGACGCGGCTGGTTCAGACGACGACTGCGATCGGCTGCCGGTCGAGGGTCCCGATGACGTGCAGCCCGCTGCCATCAAGGCAATCAAAGCGACGAATTTGAACAGAGATCGCATTCCACCTCACCTGAGCCGAGCTTGCGCCATGTGGCCGATAGCCTATTGTGCACTAGAGTCCTCATAAGCTCCAGGGACTTCAAGCTGCGCACGTCCATTCTGACGAGATCGCGCGTAGCGTTCACCCAACGGCAACTCGGCGTAACCGCGACCGCAGTACCCACAAACGAGACTGTGGGTAGGAAGGTGGAGGAAATGCACCATGGCTGTCGAACGACGATCAGTTGTTGTGGGGGTGTTTTCCGATCGAGAAGCGGCGGAGCGTGCCATCGCGGAGCTGCACCGTCTCGGATTCCACGACGATCAGGTCGGGTTTGCCATGCGTGGCGAGCACGGTGTCGTCGCAAAGGAGCCCGATGAGGACGAGAAGGCCGCGGAAGTCGCTGCTCGGGGCATGATCGCGGGCGCCGGACTCGGGGTGATCGCCGCCGCGGCGGCGCTGCTCCTGCCAGGGGTTGGACCCGTGCTCGCCGGCGGCATTCTGGCGACGATCATTGGCGGGGCGGCTGCAGGAGCCGCGGCGGGCGGGCTTATTGGTACCCTCGCCGGTCTGGGAATCCCGAAGGAAGAAGCGGAATTCTACGAGACCGAGTTCAACACCGGAAGGATCCTCGTCATGGTGCGCGCGGACGGCCGCGGACTGGAAGCGTTCGAAGCGATGCGGCGGGCCGGCG
>Ga0209726_10000623_pt1 | contig 64548 bp, 52 predicted proteins | sample Subgrocontami54m_FD_187453 | JGI IMG/M metagenome (GOLD analysis project Ga0209726, IMG submission 187453) | Subsurface groundwater microbial communities from S. Glens Falls, New York, USA - GMW46 contaminated, 5.4 m (SPAdes) (version 3) | ecosystem: Environmental > Aquatic > Deep subsurface >...
GGACCCGCGGTTTATCGCGCGGCGGATCTGTATTTGCGCGGCCGAAGACGTCGGTAACGCCGATCCGCAGGCCCTGGTGATCGCCAATGCCGCGTTGCAGATCTCTGAATTTATCGGATTGCCGGAGGCGCGTATCCCGCTGGCCCAGGCGGCCGTGTATGTGGCCTGCGCTCCCAAATCCAATGCGGTGTATCTGGGCATAGAAAAAGCCCTGGGGGACGTGAAATCAAAAAAGACGCAGGAAGTGCCTGTGCATCTTAAGGACGCTTCGTATCGCGGCGCGAAACGGTTGGGGCACGGGACAGATTATCAATACGCCCATGATTTTAAAGATCATTATGTCGATCAGGAATATATGCCGGCCAACGCGCAATATTACGTACCAACAGATATGGGGCAGGAAAAGGATATCAAACAAAGATTGTCCCGCGGCAAGCGTAAAGCAGAATAATTGACATATCTTATTTATAGTAAATAAGTTATGCACATAAGGAATCTTTTGTTGAGTATTTTTTCAAAAAATGTTAGAATAAAACGCCTTTTAGGCGCAAAACAGGTTGTTAAACAGCAGTGCATACGCATACAAAAACGGAACTAAGACAAAAAATACTAACGCTTTTGCGAAAACAGAAGGAGGAAGAGCGGTTAGCGAAGAGCTTGGTGATCTTAAACAAGCTCTTAAAGAGACCGGAGTTCCAAAAGGCGCTCACCGTACTGTTTTATGCGGCATTTGATGGGGAAGTGGACACGTTTGAAATGATGCAACGCGCACAACAATTGGGTAAGAAAATAGGATTACCCTATATTGTCCGAAAAGAAAAGAGAATGATCCCGACCGTGGTGAAATCCATAGAGGAAGACCTCGCCACCGGCCCTTACGGAGTCAGGCAACCCAAGGAAACATCCAAGGAAAAAACGTTAAGCACGGATGAGCTTGATCTGGTCATCGTTCCCGGTGTGGCTTTCGACCGGCATAACCATCGTCTGGGCCGCGGGCAAGGGTACTATGACCGTTTTCTAAAGGGATTATCTGCACGTACGCCGACGATCGGTCTGGCATTCGATTTTCAAATCGTTGATCACCTCCCCCCCAAAGAAGAGCACGACGTTCCGGTTTCCTGTGTTCTTGTCAGCTGATCTGTCAGCCGTCCCAGTTAATTAAAATTCGACGCATCATCCGGGTTATTACTCAAAAAGGAGTGGGTCCATGTTTGATGAACTTAACATATACATGCGCAGTGTCGTGATGTTTCTCTTTTTTATTCTTTCTTTTTTCGCCGGGTATCTTGTCCGGTGGTTTTTTGCCGGGAAAAAGCTCAAAGAAGCCGAATATAGAGCTAGGACGTTGGTTGATAACGCTGCGAAGGAGGCCGATGGCCGGAAAAAGGAAATCGAACTGCAGGGAAAAGACCTGACGATCAAACTACGGCAGGATTTTGAATCGGAAACAAAGCAGCGCCGGGAGGAGATCCTAACCGCGGAAAAAAGGGTCCAACAGAAGGAAGAAAATCTGGACAAGCGGGTCGATCTTTTGGAGCGCAAGGAAAAAGACGTCAACGCGCGATTGGCCAAATTGCAGGAAGATGAAAAATCTGCCCAGGAAAAAGCCAAGCAATTGACCGATCTGATCCAGGAGGAAAAACAGCGCCTGCAGAAGATCGCCTCCATGAGCGAGGAAGACGCCAAACATTTGCTTTTGTCGCGGTTAGACCAGGAGCTGGTGCATGAGAAGGCCGTGCGGATCCGCGGTGCGGAGGACGAAATAAAAGATACGGTCGAGAAAAAAGCCGGTCAGGTCATTTCGATCGCCATCCAGAGGTGCGCCTCGGAACACACCGCCGGGTCAACGGTGACCGTTGTGACCTTGCCCAGCGATGAGATGAAGGGCCGCATCATCGGGCGGGAAGGCCGCAACATCCGCGCGCTGGAGGCCGCGGCGGGCGTTGATATCATTATCGATGATACCCCCGAGGCGGTGACCATTTCAAGCTTTGACATGTATCGCCGGGAGGTTGCCAAGATCGCGCTTGAAAGTCTTATTTCTGACGGGCGAATTCATCCCGGACGCATTGAAGAAGTCGTCGAAAAGGCGAAAAAGGAATTGGATAATGTTATCAAGGAAGAAGGGGAAAAGGCCGCGTTCGATCTGGGGATCCACGGCATGCATCTGGAACTTTTAAAGCTCGTTGGAAGGTTGAAATTCCGAACGAGTTACGGCCAAAATGGCCTGCAACATACCAAGGAAGTGGCGATGTTGATGGGTTCGATGTGTTCCCAGCTGGGGTTGGACCCGAAGGTCGGTATGCGCGCCGGGCTGTTGCATGATATCGGCAAGGTTGTCAGCCAGGATGTGGAGGAAGGGACGCACGCCATCGTCGGGGGCAATCTGGCGCGTAAATATGGCGAGGTAGCGGAGGTGGTCAACGCCATTGAATCGCACCATGAAGAGGTCGAGAAGAGTTCTATTTACGGAGCGCTTGTGTGCGCGGCGGATGCTATCAGTGCCGCCCGGCCCGGCGCGCGCGCTGAAACGCTGGAAACATATGTCAAGCGGCTCGAGAGCTTGGAAAAGATCGCGAATTCTTTTAAAGGGATAGCCAAGGCCTACGCTTTGCAGGCGGGCCGCGAGATCCGCGTGCTGGTCGATCCTGACAAGATCAATGATGATGAGGCCATCGTTCTGGCCCGCGATCTGCGCAAGAAGATCGAGGAGGGCATGGAATATCCTGGCCAGATCAAGATCATCGTCCTGCGTGAAAAAAGAGCGGTGGAATACGCCAAGTAATTGTGAAGCGTGAAGAATGAAACGTGAAGCGTGGCGAGATACGATTTTATGAATATCCTTTGCATCGGTGACATTGTGGGGAAGCCGGGTCGCGTGGCTCTTGCAGCGGTTTTGCCCGGCCTGAAAAAGGAATTTGGGATCGATTTTGTCGTGGTCAATGCCGAAAACGCGGCCGGCGGGGCCGGGCTGACCCCTAAAATCGCCCAAGAACTACTTAAGGTCGGTTGCGACGTTCTTACCTTGGGCGATCACGTTTGGGATCAGAAAGAACTGGAAGAATATCTGGGACAGACCGACGCGGTCATCCGTCCGGCCAATTTTCCCGAGGGGACACCGGGCAAAGGATGGTGTATCCAGAAAACCGCTTCGGGACAAAGAATCGGGGTGGTCAATCTTCTGGGCCGGGTATTTATGCGCTATCATCTGGCGTGTCCGTTCCGGACGCTTGAACAGATCGTTGCGCAGATCCAAAAGGAGACCCCGGTCATTATCGTTGATATGCACGCGGAAGCAACCAGCGAAAAAGTTGCCTTGGGGCATTTTGTCGATGGACGGGTTTCCGCCGTTTTCGGGACGCATACTCATATCCAGACCGCCGACGAGAAGATCTTATCTAAAGGGACGGCGTATATAACGGACCTGGGCATGACCGGACCGTACGATTCGGTCATCGGCCAAGCCAAAGAAGACATTATCAAGCGGTTTTTGACCAGCATGCCCGTCAAATTCCAGGTCGCGGAAAATGACGTGATCGTGCACGGCGCCGTCATAAAAATTGACGAAAAAACGGGCCGGGCGAAAGAAATCACGCGCGTGCAGAAGATGTCTCCGCCAACCTTGCCCTGAACAGGATTGGCGAGACCTCGCCATCCGCTGTGGCGGATAGCGGGCCCGTCCCAAGGAAGCGGTTCCAAAAAAAGCTGAAGATGTGCTGGTTTGGGTGGGCAGGTGTGTTATACTATATTCGTTTATTATTAAGGAGGGCGTAAAACAGTGTCTAAGTGGGATGGATTAAACCGCAGGCGATTTCCTCGCGTCATTTACCCTTGTCTGGTGGTCATTCAGAGCGGTGAAAGCGGCGGCAAAGACATTATTTTAACGCACACCGAGAACGTCGGGATCGGCGGCGTCTGCCTTATTTTAAAACAAGATATCAAGATGTTCACGGTCGTTGAGCTTGAGCTGGATTTGCTTGATCTGGGCAACCATATCAAATGCCAGGGCAAGGTCGTCTGGAACGTTCAGCGCAAAACAGAAGCCAAGAATAAACCCATGTTCTATGATATCGGTATAGAATTTGTGGACGTCAGAGATGACGAGCGCCAGCGGCTCGAAAAGATCATCCAGCGGTTGGTAAAAAACGTTGAAGAAACAACCTCACCTTAAGTAGACCAAAATCTCTTCCCGGATCGTCGCAATTAAATTAATTCCAATTACACGCTTGTTTGGTAAAATGTCCGTATGATCAAAGTCAGATTCGCTCCCAGCCCAACAGGGTATTTACACATCGGCGGCGCGCGTACGGCGCTGTTTAACTGGATGTACGCCAAGGCGCAGGCCGGGAAGTTTGTCCTGCGCATCGAAGACACCGACCGGCAAAGGTCCCGCCAGGAATTTGTCGACGAGATTTTGGACAGCATGCGTTGGCTTGGGTTAACGTGGGACGAATTGTACTATCAAAGCGAGCGTTTCGATGTATACCGTCAGAGCGCGCAGGCGCTTCTGGAGCAAGGGAAGGCGTATAAGGATGGAGAAGCTGTTATCCTGAAAATGCCTGTTCAGGAGATCAAGATCGACGATCTGATCCGCGGCGAAATCGTTTTTGATACGGCGACGATCAAAGATCAGGTGTTGATGAAATCCGATGGTTCGCCAACATACAGTTTCGCGTGCGTGGTCGATGACGCCGCGATGGAGATCACCCATGTCATCCGCGGGGAAGATCATATTTCCAACACTCCCAAACAGATCATGATCTATCAGGCGCTGGGTTTGAAGGCCCCGAAGTTCGCCCATCTTCCATTGATCATGGGCGATGAAGGCCGGCTTTCCAAGCGCACGGGGGCGGCGGCCGTCACCGATTATCGAAAAGAAGGGTTTTTGCCGGAGGCCATCGTGAATTATTTGATGCTGTTGGGCTGGTCACCGGGTGGCAATCAGGAAAAGATTGATCCTGCCTCGGCGGTGAAGAAATTTTCGATTAAAAAGATCAACAAGGCCGCGGCAATTTTTTCCATGGACAAGTTAAAGTGGCTCAACGGGCAATATATCAAGGAAATGCCCGCCGGGAAGCTCACGGATCTGATCATCCCGTTTTTGAAGGAAAAAGGATATCTCAGCGCAGATTTTGATAGGCAGCGACTTGAAAAAATAGTAGACTTGTTCAAGGTCCGGATGTCGACATTGACGGATTTTTTGGATTGGGCGGATTTTGTCTTTGTGGATAAATTGACGGTTGGCGACGAAATCCGCCAGCAGCATCTTTCCCATGACCGGTCAAAAGAGTTCCGGCTTTTAAGCGAGCGCATAAGCCGTCTTGATACTTTTGATACGACAAGTCTCGAGAAAATTTTCCGGGATCTGGTCGCCGAGCTCGGGATCCAGGCCGCGGAACTGGTGCATCCTGTCCGTGTGGCGTTGACCGGGAAAGTGATCGGTCCGGGTTTGTTTGACACAATGGCCATTCTAGGGAAAGAAAAAACGGTCCGGAGACTGCAGGAGGCTTTTTTTTAAAATTCATTTTGCCCTGTGGTGTAATCGGTAGCACAACAGATTCTGGATCTGTTTGTCTAGGTTCGAGTCCTAGCGGGGCAGCCAAATAAGAATTTAAAAATATATGACGCCGGACTGGGTTTCCTTATCCGCTTTATTATTGATCATTTTTTTAAGCCGCTGGGAACAGATCAACGTCGGTATTTTGGCGATCGGGTTGGCTTGGGTCATTGGATTCTATGGGGCGGGGGTCGACCTGGCGGATATCTTCGGTGCTTTTCCCTTATCGTTGTTCCTGATCTTGTTTGGCGTCACATTTTTTTTCGGCCTCGCGCAAGCCAATGGCACCCTTGCCAAGATCATCGATTTTATGATCCGCCTCGCCCGAGGCAGGACATTCACGCTTCCCATTACGTTTTTTTGTCTCGCTTTGGTTCTAGCGGCCATCGGCCCGGGGAATATCGGGGCGGTCGCGCTTTTAGCACCTTTAGCCATGGCGATCGCCGTTAAAACAGGTATTAGCCCGTTTTTTATGACGGTCATGCTGATCAATGGCGCCAATGCCGGCACATTCTCTCCGTTTTCGCCGACGGGTATCATCGCTAACGGATTGATCGGGAAGCTTGGGCTGGAGATGGATCCCTGGACGAAGGTATTTCTGCCGAGCCTGTTGGCCCAGAGTTTTATCGCGTTTGGTTGTTATGCCGTTCTGATGACCCGTATGCGGCGCCAGCAAATGGCCATGCACTTTAATGTGGATGAGATCACAAAACCCCCGGAACCGTTTGACCGGCACCAGGCCATAACGATTCTTTCCATTTTGTTTTTCATCTTGGGGATCATTTTTTTAAAATTTGATATCGGTTTCTGGGCCATTACCCTGGCGGCGGGCTTGATGCTATTTCGTGCGGCGGACGGCAAGGCCGCGATGGCGGCGGTCCCCTGGAGCATCATTATGATGGTCTGCGGGGTGAGTATGCTGATCAATGTAATGACCAAAACCGGAGGACTGGAGCTCTTTACGGGGCTGTTGGCACGGATTTCTAATCCGGCCAACGTGACCGGCATGTTGGCCTTGGTCACGGGGATCGTTTCTTCATACTCGAGTTCCTCAGGGGTTATCATGCCTGCTTTTATTCCTATTGTCCCCGGGCTCATCGAAAAGATCGGTGGCGGCAACCCTGTGGCGCTTGTTGCTTCGATCAATGTGGGCAGCCACGTGGTGGACGTAAGCCCTCTCTCGACGCTGGGCGCTTTATGTCTGGCGCAGGCGGCCCGATATGAGAACAAAACCAGGCTGTTTCGTCAATTGCTTGTTTTCGGCTTGTCGATGTCTTTGGTAGGTGCTAGTATATGTTATCTGTTCTTCGGATGGTTTGGGCGCTATTAATAATACTATGAAACATTTTTTTCAACATATTCGTACTCATGTTTTTCGCGGCCTTCTGGCTATTATCCCGCTTTTGTTGTGTGTCCTCGCCGTCCAGCTGCTTTATGTCCTGATCGATCAAAAAGTAATAGGTTTTTTAAATAACTTCATCGCGGTGCGCGATATCCCGGGGATGGGGATCTTGTTGCTTCTGGTCGCGCTTTATTTTATCGGGCTTGTTGTCAGCAACATCCTTGGCCACCGGGTATTAAAATTGTTTGAAAGCATTACCGAGAAGATCCCGTTCATTAAAACGATTTACGGCGTCGGCAAACAGCTTTCCCAGGGGCTTTCGGTCGTTGACGGAGAAAAGCAGGCTTTTCAAAAAGCGGTATTGGTCAGGGTCAGCAAAGACGGCCTTTGGGTCCCGGCCTTTGTGACGGGCGCGATCAAAAATCCCGTGACCAGCGAAGAGTTTTTGTTTGTCTTGATCCCCACGGCGCCCACGCCGGCATCGGGGTTCGTTTTTGTGGTCAGGGCCTCCGAGACCGTAGATCCCGGCTGGAGCGTGGAAGAATGCCTCAAGGCCATCGTTTCCGTCGGTATTATCACTCCAAAGGGGAAAGGCGTTAACCTCTAGTCCCCCGTCGATGTCCCGGATTATTCGATCAGGAAGAAATATTCCTTGGCTTTTAAATATTCCAGGAAAGAGGGGTCCGTCTGCTCTGCCCAGATGATCTTGTCGTTGATCCCGGCGGGAAGAACGTACTGCGCGTAGAATTCGGCGTTGCGTGATGAATAACGGGCGAGTCCGGACGGAAGTGAAATATCAACGTTTTTGACCCGGAGATTTCCCTTCACATCGTATTCCTGGAAGTAATTGACGAAGGCCTTCCTGAAAGTGATGTAAAAATTCTGCATCAAGAGTGTTTTTTTAACGGTCAGACAGGCATCGGTGTAGCGGCGCAAACTGCCGTAGGTGACGGCAAAAAAGCACAGCAGGGAAACCAAGAGCACAGTCGACACCCCTTTTAATTGGGGTTTGTTTTCAAGAAAAGGATGAAGCACCAGAGGATAACAGAGCGCGAGCATGGCCGCCGGGAAGACGTAATAGCGCGGAAGATCCAGGTGCGCTTGGCCCCAGGCGCTGCGAAAGACATAAATGATGAAGCTGTTGAACAGCCCGAAGAGCGCGAAAAAGGCGATTTTTTTCCAATCGATCTTTTGGGCGCGATCGATGCCCGCGAAAAGGCACAGGAAAAAAAGGCCGAACGCCATATAGGGATTACCCAGGAGGAAGGGTATAAGTTTTGTGACCACCTGGTCGATCAGAAGCGGCACGGGCGCCAGAAAATTTGCGATCTCAAGGATGGAGCGCGCGCCAAGGTCCTTGTAGTGATCGGCGTGGATGATCAGGTTCATCGCGTTAAGATACGGGAGGGAGCTTAAGACCCACCCCGTTGCCAACAAGGGGAATAATTTTTTGCTGTTATATTGCAGTTTTTTCGGAAGGCATAGATAAATAAACAGGATGGCAAAGATAATGGACGTCAGCCCCAGGGCGAACGTTGAAGGAAGAAGCAGGACGGTAAAGAACGCGGTTAATCGCCACAACATTGAGCCGGTAACGCAATATTGATAGATGGCGTAAAATAAAAGCAGGAAAAAGAAAAGCGAGAACAGGATATGCGAGTTGGTTATGATGAAAATGGCGCCGTCAAAAAGATTCGTTGCCGCCATGATGGAGCCGCCGATCAGCGCCGCCGGCACGGATTTCGTCAGGGCGTAGATCAACTTGTAGATTAAAAGCACGATGCCGAGGCATACGGCGATTATAATCAGGTGAAATACTTCCGGATCAAGCCAAAAATAGGTGTAGCAGAAAAGATAAATGGCTTTTAATAGCGGAATGACGTGTTCGTTGTGCGGGGCCATCAGCCAGTTGCCCACGGCGTGGGCCTGGATCGCCCCGGCCATGTTGTGAAAATGATCAACATCATCGATGATATAAGGGATGTTCAAGCTGGGGAACAAGGAAAATACGAAAAAGATAAGCGTCAAAAAGGAAATAAGCGTGTAGCTCCGGATCAGATTCAGGCGGATAGCGGATAATAAGATGGCAAAGGCAATGAGCGACTCACCCAGGATCATCGGAAATTCTCCAGCGATTTAACGTTAGTGAAACTGTTTTCACCTTATCAATAAAAAAGAAGCGGCGCAAGGACTTTACGCCCAAATTTTGTTCCCTTTTTCAGGGAACAAAATTTGGGATAACCATAGGCAAAGGCCGGCGCCTATTTTATAATGGATTTCATGAGTTTCATCTCGATCGTTATTCCCAGCAAAAATGAAGAGGGGAACATCAGGGATACCATTATCGGTATCCAGCGGGAATTTGACAAACACCATTTCAGCTATGAGATCATTGTCGTCAATGACGGCGGGACCGACCGCACCGAGCAGATCGTCGCGGAAATGGGTGTGCACGACCCCTGTGTGCGCTTGATCAACAACAAGCCCCCCTACGGCTTCGGCAATGCCATTCGCAAAGGCCTTCAGGAATACAAAGGCGATATCGTGATCATTGCCATGGCCGATGCCGCCGATGACCCGCAGGACATGGTCCGCTATATCGAAAGGATCGCAAGCGGCTATGACTGTTGTTTCGGGTCGCGTTGGGGCAAGGGAACGGTTGTGGAAGGTTACCCGTTTCTTAAACTGATTTTAAACCGTCTGGCCAATGCGTTTATCAACGTTCTTTTCGGCCTGGGGTACGATGATACCACCAACGCTTTTAAATGTTATTCCCGTAAAACGATCGACGGGATCAAGCCGATCCTCTCAAGGCATTTTAACATTACGGTCGAGCTGCCCTTGAAAGCCATTGTCCGCGGTTATAGTTACGCGATCGTCCCCACCAGCTGGCATGAGCGCCGTAAGGGAAAAACGAATTTGAAATTAAATGAAATGGGCAGCCGATATCTTTTCACCATCATTTATGTCCTTTTGGAAAAACTTCTATGCGGGAGTGATTATAAGAAGCAATGAAGAAAATTCTTCTTATCACCGGCGGCGCTGGCTTTGTCGGGTCGAATCTGGCGGTTTTTTTAAGCGACCGGCTTGCTGATCATCGCGTTATCTGTCTCGATAATATGCAGCGGCGCGGTAGCGAACTTAACGCCGCTCGCTTCAAAGACCATGGCATACGGCTCATCAAAGGCGATGTAACCAATCCAAAACATCTTGCCAAGCTTGGCCGTGTTGATCTCATTATCGATTGTGCCGCCGAGCCATCCGTCCTGGCGGCCCATCAAGAGCCGCTTAAGGCCATCCAGTCGAATTTGATCGGTACGCTCAATTGCCTGGAACTCGCCCGTCGCTCCCGGGCGGATTTTATATTTTTGTCGACCAGCCGGGTGTATCCTATCGCCGCCTTGGAAGAAATCTCGTGGGAGGAGCTGCCCACGCGGTATGATTGGAAGAAAGATGTGTCGGGGCCGGGGCATAGCTATGCGGGGGTTACACCGCAGTTCCCGCTAAACGGTGTTCGTTCGCTCTATGGCGCGACCAAACTTTGTTCCGAGCAGCTTCTGGTGGAGTATCTGGATATGTTCAAATTGCGCGGGGTCATCAACCGTTTCGGGATCATTGCCGGCCCCTGGCAATGGGGAAAAGAAGACCAGGGTGTGGTCGGGTTTTGGGTCGCCCGGCACAAATATAAAGACTCTTTAAGTTATATCGGGTATGGCGGCACGGGCAAACAGGTCCGCGACGCCCTCCACATAGACGATGTTTGCGAGTTGATTTTGCTTGAGATCGAACAGATGGCGAGCGTGAACCGCCAGATATTCAATGTCGGCGGCGGACGGAAGAACTCCTTTTCGCTTTATGAATTGACCAAACAAGTTTGCACCATAACCATGGCCTCTATCCCTTTGGCTTCGGTCGCCGAGACCAGGCCGTATGATCTGCGTATTTATATTGCGGATAATTCCTTGGTCACAAAACATACCGGATGGGCGCCGCGTCGGTCGCTTGAGAACATTCTTTTTGATACGAACCAATGGATCGATGACAATTTTCAGAAACTCGCGCCTTTTTTAAGCGATTCCCAGGCGAAAGTACGCCGAAAATATGTTGCGCGTTAGCGACAATATCCGATAATCACGGAAGCAAGGAAAAATTATGAACAATGATCTTAATAATCTCTGGCAATCTCTGGCGCTTTTGTTGCGCTCTCATCCCTGGCATGGGATCACCATCGGCAAGGACGCGCCGCAAGTGGTTAATACCTATATCGAGACCGTTCCTACCGATACCGTCAAATACGAAATTGATAAAAAAAGCGGGTTTTTAAAAGTTGACCGTCCCCAGAAATATTCCAGCATCTGTCCCACGCTTTATGGCTTTATCCCGCAGACTTACTGTGGTACGCATATCGCGGAACTTTGTCGCAAGCGCACCGGCCGGCCCAATATCGTCGGGGACGATGACCCTTTGGATATTTGCGTGTTAACTGAAAAAAGCATTACCCACGGAGATATTATTATCGGGGCTATCCCAATCGGAGGATTCCGGATGATCGATAACGGCCAGGCGGATGACAAGATCATCGCGGTCATGAACACGGACGATCTTTACGGCCAATGGAACAATGTCGGCGACTGCCCCCACACATTTATTGATCGGCTCAAGCACTATTTTTTGACATATAAGGATCTTCCCGGGTCTGATGAACGTTTGTGCGAGATCACCGCTGTGTATGACCGCAAGGAAGCTTTGGATGTTATCCAGCGCGCCAGGCAGGATTACCACGAAAAATTTCCCCACCTCGAGTCCATGATGAAGGAGATCCTCGAGGACTAGACTGTCTTTTTATCCCACAGATGCAGGCGGGTTTCTTCGACGATAACCTTGTTGAGCACAAGGAGCGCGATAATATTCGGGACCGCCATCATGGCGTTAGCGATATCAGCGAAGTTCCACACAAGTGATAATTGGACGACAGAGCCGATCATCACCGCGACCACCCAAAGATAGCGATAGGGCGCGATCGCTTTGGTTCCCCAAAGATATTCCGCCGCCTTTTCTCCGTAATACGACCAACCGAGGATCGTCGAGAAAACGAACGTCAAAAGCCCAACGGTCAGGATCGCGGGGCCTACGATCGGGAAGTCTTCAAAAGTTCTTTTCGTCAGGGCCGCCCCGTTTAGTCCGCCGACCCACTCACCGGAATTGACGATCACAAGGCCGGTCATTAAACACACGACAACTGTATCCCAGAATGTGCCTGTTGAGGAAACGAGCGCCTGGCGCACGGGATTTTTTGTTTGCGCCGCGGCCGCGACGATCGGCGCGCTGCCTAATCCTGATTCGTTGGAAAAAAGTCCGCGGGCAACGCCGAAGCGGATAGCTTCTTTCATGCCAGCTCCTAAAAATCCGCCGATAGCAGCCTGTCCTGTGAAGGCGCTTTTGAGGATAAGCATGATCGTGTCCCCGAGAGTTTCAAATTTAAGTACCAGCAGGATCAAGCACCCACCGACGTAGAAAATGGCCATAAAAGGCACCAGTTTTTCACACGTACGGGCAATGGAACGCACGCCGCCTAAAATAACGACGGCGGTCAGGGCGGTGATGACAACACCCGTTATCCAGGGAGAGATGTGAAATGTTTCTTTTGCCAGCTGGGCGATGGAATTGGCCTGGACCATATTGCCGATGCCGAAGGCGGCCACAGCGGTAAAAAAGGCAAAGACGATTCCCAGCCAGCGACAATTCATCCCGCGTTCGAGGACGTACATGGGGCCGCCGGCCATCTGGCCCTGGGGAGTTGTGATGCGATATTTGACGGCAAGAAGGGCCTCAGCGTATTTGGTGGATATCCCGAAAACGCCGGTTAACCACATCCACAAGACGGCGCCGGGGCCGCCGGAAGCGACGGCCGTTGCCACGCCGACGATGTTGCCCGTGCCGATGGTGGCGGCCAGGGCGGTCGTCAGCGCGCCGAACTGGCTGATGTCGCCCTCACCTTCTTTTTTGCGTTCGAGGGAAATTTTGATCGCGTCAAAGAGATAGCGCTGGATAAAACGCAGGCGAAAGGTAAGAAAGAGGTGGGTTCCGCAAAGAAGGATAAGAAGGGGCGGCCCCCAAACGAGGCTGGCAAGATTGCTCAAGATGGTTTCGAAAGTAGCCATGATCTCTTAAGAATTATTATACTCGTCCAAGGTTTCCCGGCACGATTTTTTATGGGAATTTTTTACAGCTTTATCTTGTTTTCGCCGGGGAGTTGGCCTAAAATTATTTCATGCCTGTCGTTTATACCTTCACCAGCCTGGTCGTCGTCAGTCTTATTTCCCTCATCGGGATCTTTACGTTGTCCTTGAACGTTGAACGGCTTAAAAAAATGCTTTTGTATATGGTGAGCTTTGCCGTCGGCGGGCTGTTCGGAGACGTCTTCCTTCATTTGTTACCGGAGATCTTCGAAGAGGTCGGCTTTAATATGACCACTTCGCTTTTGATCCTTCTGGGGATCATCCTTTTTTTTGTTCTGGAAAAATTTTTGCGCTGGCAACATTGCCATGTCCCCACCACAACCGCGCACCGGCATCCGGTGGTTGCCCTGAACCTTATTGGTGACGGGGTGCACAACGCTTTGGACGGGATGATCATCGCTTCGAGCTTTATGGTAAGCCCTGCCGTCGGTTTTGCCACGGCTCTGGCGGTCATTTTTCATGAGATCCCTCAAGAGATCGGGGATTTCGGGATCCTTGTGCACGGTGGGCTTTCCGTGCGCAAAGCCCTTTGGTACAATTTGCTCTCCGCTCTGGCGGCGTTCGCCGGGGCGTTACTGATCTTTGCACTTGGCCCGTATGTGGGTAACTTGTTGATCTATGTCCTCCCCATTACGGCCGGCGGTTTTCTATACATCGCCGGATCAGATCTGATCCCGGAATTGCACGAGCATGACGCCCATCCCGCCGTCTCGCTGGGGCAGCTGGCGTGCATTCTTTTAGGGATCGGCGTCATGGCCCTGCTGACCTTCGTTGAGTAGTCAAAAAATTTTTCTTGACAAAGTGAATATGTTGATTAAAATACGTTATGAAATAACTTATTTGTAGTACAAGCGGCGAGCGATCAAGAATCCAGAGCCCTTTTTCTTATTAAAAATGAGAATCAGGGCTTCTTTATTGCTTGTAAATAAGTTATTAGATAACTTATTAAGGTAGTTTTAAAAAATCTAGTGGAGCATTTAATAATAGGGAGGGAGTGAAGATGGGTAATTTTAACAGCAAGATTTTAAGCTGTTTCACAATCGGATTTTTGATTTTTATTCCTGTGAGCCAAGCCGCAGAAAGAGATGACGTTCATACAATTGTAATCAGCGACCATTCTTTTTCACCGCAGGAATTAGTTGTGCCAGCGCAGCAGAAAATCAAATTAATCGTTGAAAACCAGGATCCCACAGCCGAAGAGTTCGAAAGTTATGATCTTAACCGTGAAAAAATCGTTGGTGGTAAAAGCAGCGTCACTCTCTACGTCGGCCCTTTAAAACCAGGAGTATACAAGTATTTTGGTGAGTTCCATCAAAGTACGGCGCAAGGAACGATCGTGGCCCAATAGTTTAAACCGAATAAATCTTTATAAATGAAAGGAGAAAAAATGTTATCAGCGGCAATTATCATTTTTCGGGAAATTCTTGAGGTTTCATTGGTACTGGGGATCCTTTTGGCGGCCACGCGGGGATTGGTCTCCCGCACAAAATGGATATGGACCGGTTTGGCCGCGGGGATCGTCGGGTCAGGCATTGTGGCGGTATTTACCAAATCCATTTCTCAAGCGATGGAAGGCATGGGCCAGGAGCTCTTTAACGCGGTTGTTCTGTCTCTTGCGGCTATTTTGATCGGATGGACGGTCATTTGGATGGGGCGCCACGGCCGCGAGCTGACCCAACATATAAAGGAAGCAGGGCAAGCCGTTATTCAGGGGAAGAAACCTCTCTATACGCTCGCCATTGTTATTGCCCTTTCTGTTTGGCGCGAAGGTTCAGAGATCGTTTTGTTTATGTATGGCGTGATTGCCGCGGGTGAAAGTATTACGCAGATCATTTTTGGGGGCGCCTTGGGTTTGGTTTCGGGGACCGCCGCCGGCATGTTGATTTATTATGGGCTGATTAAAATTGCCACCAAGAACATTTTTTCTGTGACCAGCTGGCTACTGGTCCTTTTAGCGGCGGGAATGGCTTCCCAGGCGACAGGATTTCTTGTTGCCGGCGGATTTATGCCTTTTCTTGTTTCAGCTTTTGTGACGCCGGCATGGGATACTTCGGCGTTTATGTCCGAACACAGTTTGATCGGCAGTATTTTACATACCCTTATTGGTTATACGGAGCGGCCATCGGCCATCCAGTTAATAACCTATTTGTTGACGTTCGGGTGCATTTCGGCAATTTTGAAGTTTTACGGCAAGGCCGCGCCGGTTATGAGCAACTTCAAGAAGACAACCATTCCGGTCGTAGGAATGATCGTTTTTACATTTTTTTTATCCGCGCCTGAAGCTTGGGCCACAAAAAAGGTGTATTCGCCTTATGTTGAAAAAGGCGAGTTCGAATTGGAGGCCCGTGGCGGCATTAATTTCGATGGTCGTCATGATGAGGACGGGACTCAAAAACAGAAATACGCCTTAGGCTACGGTATGACCGATCGCTGGTTCACGGAAGTCTATGGTGAGGTTGAAAAGGAATATAATGATGACGGTGAAGACCTTGATTTTTCTTTTACGGAGGTCGAATGGGAGAACAAATTCCAGCTTACCGACAAAGGCCAGTGTCCGGTCGATCTTGGATTCCTTCTTGAATATGCTATTTCGACCGAAGATAAACATGCCGACAAGCTTGAGTGGGCGGTTCTTTTGGCCAAAGAGATCGGCAAGAGCGAACATTATGCTAATTTTAAATTTGAACACGGGGTTGGAGGTGGCCACGCCAATGAAACCGAAGGCGGGTTTGCCTGGTCGAGCCGTTATCGTCTTAATGAATATTTTGAACCCGGCTTTGAATATCACGCGGAGTTCGGCGGGTTGAATGAGGGGAAAAGCTTTCCGGAGCAGGATCATCAGGTGGGCCCGGCCTTTTATGGGAAATTGGGCGAGCACCTCAAGTACGATGTGGGTTATTTGTTCGGTGTTTCCGATGCCGCAGTTGAAGGTACGTTGAAGTGGCTCTTGGAGTTCGAACAGCATTTCTAGCGTCCTGGAAAAATCAGAAAAACGAAAGTTGCCTGGCGTTTTTAAAAAAAACTTGACACATGACATGAATCAGTCTATACTTCATTTGTTTCAAAGGCATTGACGCCTTCTTCCAAAAGTAAGATTTTCGGGAGAAGGCGTTTTTTATTTGCCCTTGGAATAAGTGGTGGCAAATAACCCCAACGTTTTGATTTACGAACGAAGTGAAGTAAATCAGTTGGGGTGACTGATAAGGGCGCTGGAGTCCTTAGCCGAATTGTGAAACCTAAGTTTTCGGACTAGGAATCGGGGCGTAGAAGCTCAACTTTCCACTGTGGAAGGTTGAGTTTTTTTATTTGCCCTCGCAAAGGAGGTTAAGGTCATGATGCAAAATCTACAAACTCTGGCGATCATTTTTGTTCTTTCGGAAGTCGCTTTGGCCATCAGCTTAGTTGTGGCCTGCGAAATGCATCTTATCTAATGAAAAAGAAATCCTTGGTCCCGATAGGCGGGGCCAGGGTTGTTCGGTATCGGTTGATGTGCGTATGTCCTTCAACCGAACACTCATAAGAAGGAGGAATAAGTAATGGAAACAGCAGTAGTAAACCCGATCAATGCCGGTGACACGGCGTGGGTCCTGGCTTCAACAGCGCTAGTATTGCTGATGACAGCCCCGGGACTGGCCCTCTTTTACGGGGGGATGGTAAGACGTAAAAACGTCTTGGGAGTTTTAATGCAGTGTTTCATCAGTTTGGCTTTGATCAGTGTGTTGTGGGTTGTTTATGGTTACAGCCTTGCATTCGGGAAGGGGAGTTCTTTCATCGGAGGATTGGACTGGTTCATGCTTAACGGCGTTGGCCAGGACGCGAATGCCGATTATTCGGCCACGATCCCGCATTTGGCCTTTATGATCTTCCAGGCCATGTTCGCGGTCATTACACCGGCCTTAATTATCGGTTCTTTCGCCGAGCGTATGAAGTTTTCCTCATTCCTGGTCTTCACAACATTGTGGTTAACGCTTGTGTACTGTCCCATCGCCCATATGGTTTGGGCCGTTGGTGGTTTTATCCGCAACCTGGGTGCCCTGGATTTTGCAGGGGGTACCGTAGTCCACATGAACGCCGGGATCGCTGGTCTGGTTACGGCTCTGTATTTAGGAAAGCGTGTCGGGGCCGATAAGCCCGGCATGCACAATGTGCCTTTGGTTGTTATCGGCGCATCGTTACTGTGGTTCGGGTGGTTCGGTTTTAATGCCGGATCCGCTTTGGCCGCTAACGGGTTGGCCGCCAACGCCTTTGTCACGACCAATACAGCCACTGCCATGGCAGCTCTTAGCTGGGCTTTAATGGAGTGGATCTTCGCGGGCAAACCGACAATGGTCGGGGCCGCTTCCGGTGCGGTGGCCGGTCTTGTTGCCATCACGCCTGCGTGTGGTTTTGTCGATGTGGGCGGTTCTTTGTGGATCGGTTTCTTGGTCAGTGTTTTCTGCTATTTCATGGTGGCCTTTGTTAAACCGAAACTCGGTTATGATGACACCCTCGATGCTTTTGGCATTCATGCCGTTGGCGGGTTTTGGGGTGCTATCGCAACGGGGCTTTTTGGTACCATCGTGGTCAATAGCGCAGGCGCGGATGGTCTTTTTCATGGCAATGCCGCGCAGGTTTGGAAGCAGTTCATGGCTTGCGGGATAACCTTGGTCTATGACGCCATCGTCACTTTGGCTATTTGCTTTGTGGTCGATAAAACCATGGGCTTAAGGGTCAGCCAAGAGGAAGAAACTATGGGTCTTGATCTCACGCAACATCATGAGCGGGCCTACACCATCCTTGAATAAAAACACTGACAAGAAAATAGGAGGAATTTTATCATGAAATTGGTTATCGCAATTATCCAGCCGTACCGGCTTGATGAGGTCAAGAAAGCCCTCTACGCGGCGGATGTGAACCTGATCACCGTCAGCGAGGTCCTGGGGCACGGCCGCCAGGTCGGGGTCGATGAGTTCTATCGCGGAGTTAAGGAAACGGGAAATCTCCTGCGCAAAGTCCGCCTGGAGATCGCCGTCAACGATAATTTCGTGGAACCGACGGTCAACGCCATCATCAAAGGCGCGCGTACCGGCAAAATCGGGGATGGAAAGATCTTCGTCACTGATCTGCCGCGTTGTATCCGTATCCGCACCGGCGAGGAAGGCCCGAAGGCCATCGGCTAAGACGTTTTAGCATGAAAGTCAAAAGGCCCGCAAGTAAGGATGTTTTTATACATCTTTCTTGCGGGCCTTTTTTGTAATTCGATCTCCGATTTTTTCTTGACAAAATCGGAGCGGATATTAAAATACGTCATGAAAAGACGTATTTAACCTAGCAGCAAGCGATCACGCATCCCGAGCCATTTTTTGTATGAGAAAGAGGGTTTTTATTGTTCCCTGATGGAATATGAAGAAAAAGAACATCCTCCGCAATGGCACCAAAGTCGTCGAAGTGCGTTCTGACGCGGGCAAGCTTCTTTATATCAAGACCAAAGAAGGATACGAATTAAAATGCCCGCGCAGCAAACAGATCTGCCTTGTCCGCTATGAGGACATGTTCTCTGATTGTCTCGAATGTCTCGGAGATGATTGGAAAAAAGAGAGGTTAATAGAAAGAATAGCATGACGAAACGTTTGTCAAAGGATCCTGACGTTATCCCGTACGTGATCTTTGCGGGGCTCTTGTTTGGGTTCGCATTTCTTCTTCGCCTTCCTCAAATTTTTTCCGTTTCTATGTCAGGCGACGAGCCGTTGTACGGCTGGTATGCCAAACGTCTTCTTACAGACCCCGGATTTATTTTCTCCCGAGAGATCTCTGAATATCACCTGCCGACGTTTCCCGCGTTGTTAGCTATCGGTAATTTTTTATTTCCAGCAGGGTTTCTCGGTTACCGCTGTTGCGTCCTTCTGATGAACATGGCTGGGATTGCGGCAATGTACGCCTTGGGGCGGAGGGTCGGCGGTCCTTTTGTGGGATTGATCGGGGCCGCGCTGTTATCGTACAATTTTCTCTATTTCCATTACTCAACGACTGTCATGATAGACGGGCCGATGACGGTCGCCGTGACCGTTTTATTGTGGCTGCTCGCCGGTACGGATGGCCGCAGCCGTTTTGTCCGCCATGTGCTGGTCGGCTTGATGGCGGTCGGTATTCTTGGTTTGAAGTGGTCAGGATTGTTTGTCATCCCATGGCTAGCGGTTTATTATTCTTTTCTTCCGGAAGAGAAATCCTGGCATCGCAAACTCTGCCTGCTGGCTATTCCTTTTTCCATCATCGCAGGTTTTCTGATGACCATCTTTTTCGTCAATGCTCTGCGGTGGGGGAAGCCATTCCCTTATTACATTCCTTCCTCCGGAGGCGAGCATTTCAGCGGACCTTTTTGGTATTATTTTTTAAAACAGCACTCCATATTTATGTTCCTTCATTTGCTGCCGGTTTTTTATTATGGCCTGTTCAAGTTGGTCAGGAATGAGTCGCGGTACAGGACGTTGATTTTCTCTTCTTTGGGCGTCATCCTGGCCGCCGTGTCATTGTTCCCCGTCAAAGACCTTCGTTACGGGCTTTTGCTGGTGCCTGCGATGGCGCTCACAACGGCGATGGGATTGGATTTCCTGGTCCGTCAAATGTTTGCCAGGGAGTTCTCTTTGCGGCTTGCCCGGTATGTGTGCATTTTTTTTGTGTTGGGACTCTGTTTTTTTTATCAGAAGAAAATTATTTCTATGACGGAATCCAACAGTACCGTTTGGACCGGATACGATGAGGCGGGAGCATGGATCAGCCAGAATGCCAAACCGGGCACGACCATTGTTGCCCAGATGCCGAGGATGGTCCGGTACTATACAAATAAAGAGCTTGTTGAATACGGAGGGAATATAGCGGGTTCCTCGATTTTTAAGCAGGGGTTCGAAGCTTTGGTCTCCGGGATCCCCGGGCCGATCATTCTGGAAACTTCCTTTTGGTTTGAGAAGGATAAAATAGACTTGCCTTCATTTCTTGCCCCGAAAAAAGAGATCGCTTATTTGCAGGGCCTGGGATTCCAGTTAAAGAAGGAGATCGTCCGCACCGTTTATGACAAGAACCAAAACAGGCAGGAATTGCCGGTTATCAGGATCTATCAGAGGGATTAATTTTTTCTAACAGGGAGCCCGCAAAACGGCAAAATTTATTGGAACAATCAAAGAAAGCTGAAAAAACTGTTTGAATTATGTCATGATGTGATTATATAATCATGTGCAAAAGGCGATGGAGTTCGCCTAAGTAAAAATTGCCTTTATTCTGGCTGATAACTCCTACAGTTTCGTGAAGTGGAATTGTAGGGGTTTTTTGTTATTAAGGAGGGTAATGATTTATGAATGCCGACGTCGTTCCGTTAATTGTGGGGATTTTGGTATTTCTCGCCAGTCTGATATCCTTGGAAATTAAGTTATCTGTAGCGATCATTGAGATCCTGCTTGGAGCGGTCGCGGGATATTTCGGATTGCAAACGGCAGAATGGATGCTGTATCTGGCGGGTTTCGGCGGCATTGTGCTGACATTTCTCGCCGGGGCCGAGATCGATATGAGATTGATGCGGGAGAAATTTAAGGAAAGCTTTTTGATCGGCTCATGTTCATTCTTATTCCCGTTCGCGGGAGTGGCTTTGTATACCTATTATGTCGCGCACTGGGATCTTCGGGCATCATTAATTGCCGGCACGGCTTTGTCCACTACTTCATTGGCCGTGGTTTATTCCGTCTTGGTGGAAACAGGATTGTCAAAAACCGGGATAGGCAAATTACTTATGGCGGCTACGTTCATCACGGACATGGGTACTGCGCTGGCGTTGAGTCTTCTTTTTATGAAGCCGACATTGTACACGCTGATTTTTATTGTGATTTCCATTATTGTCATTATCTTCGCGGCAAAATTTTCGCATCTGGTATTTGATAACGCGAAGTGGAAAAATCGGGTGATCGAACCGGAAATAAAATATCTGTTTCTGCTGCTTTTTGTGTTTATGTATTTTGCCAAACTCGGAGACGGGCACGCCGTGCTGCCGGCATTTTTACTCGGGTTATTTATGTCAGGGCATTTTTCCGAATCTTCTGAAAACAAGGTGGTGAAAAACAGGCTGCGTACTGTGGCCTACGCTATTGTTACGCCTGTCTTTTTTATCGTGGGCGGCCTGAAAGTTTCAGTACCCATGATCGCTTCTACGTTCGGTCTTTTTTTCATCCTCTTTGCGCTTAAGATGGTAACGAAATTTTTGGGAGTGTATTTTCTTGCCCGCAAATATATCCCCAACGGCAGCATGTATACCACGCTCTTGATGAGCACCGGCTTAACCTTCGGGACGATTTCCAGCGTTTTTGGCCTTACAGCAGGGATCATTGACCAGACCCAATATTCGATTTTAGTTGGTGTTGTCATCGCCAGCGCGGTCATCCCTACCTTTATCGCGCAAAAATGGTTTATGCCCGTTGAGGAAGAAGATTTAGTGGACTGGGACACCGGCAACGGAAAGGCTTGATGGCCGCTCGCAAATAGGTTATAATCCCGCCGAAACCATCGAAAGGCCGCTTGATGAAATTTTACGCCGACTGCCACCTTCATTCCTATTATTCCCGCGCGACGAGCAAGCAACTGAATCTGGAACACCTCTTTTATTGGGCGCAGCTTAAGGGCCTGCAGGTGGTGGGGAGCGGCGACTTCGTGCATCCTTCCTGGTTAAAAGAGCTCAAGGAAAAACTTGTTCCCGCCGAAGAAGGTTTGTTTAAATTGAAACCGCAATACGCTGACCCGATGGCAAAGCAGGTCCCTGCTGTCTGCCGCGGTGAGGTGCGGTTCATGCTCACCGTTGAGATCTCCAGCATTTATAAAAGGCTGGACAAGGTCCGCAAGGTCCACAACGTCGTTTTTGTCCCGTCTTTTAAGGCGGCAGAAAAATTGCAGGCCCGGCTGGAAGCGATCGGCAATATCAAATCCGACGGCCGTCCGATTTTAGGATTGGATTCACGAGATCTTTTGGAGATCGTGCTGGAAACGGATCCCTTGGCCTACTTGATCCCCGCGCATATCTGGACGCCGTGGTTCGCTGTCCTGGGGTCTGCCAGCGGATTCGACCGCGTGGAAGACTGTTTCGCGGATCTGACCAAACATATTTTTGCCGTCGAGACGGGATTGTCATCCGACCCGCTGATGAATTGGCGCTTAAAGCAGCTCGATCCGTTCGTTCTTGTTTCCAATTCCGACGCGCACTCACCCGCTAAACTCGGCCGCGAGGCAACGGTTTATGACACCGAACTTTCGTATCCAGCCATTTATCGCGCACTTTCTGATCCGAAAGACAAGGGGTTGATCGGCACCGTTGAATTTTTTCCGGAAGAAGGCAAGTATCATTATGATGGACACCGCGCGTGCAAGACACGCCTGCATCCCAAGGAAACTAAAAAACATAAAGGTCTTTGTCCAGCGTGTGGCAAACCGGTCACCGTCGGTGTTATGGCCCGTATCGAGCAACTGGCCGACCGCCCCGAAGGGGAGAAACCACCGCGCTGGCGGCCGTATTTTAATCTGATCCCGCTGCCGGAGGTGATCGCCGAGGCCAAGGGCGTGAGCGGCCCCGACAGCAAAAGTGTACAGGAGCTGTATCATCGTCTCTTGGCGCAACTGGGCAACGAACTTTTTATTCTGCAGGACGCTTCGTTAAAACAGATCGAAGCGGTGGGAGGAGACCTCCTCGCGCGCGGGATCAAATGCATGCGCGAAGGCAAGGTCAATATCGCCGCGGGCTATGATGGCGAATACGGCACTGTCCATCTTTTTTCTGAAGAAGACCATCAGAAAAAAGAAGGTCAGCTGACCCTTTTTAAATGAATCCGGACGGAAAATCGCAAGAGCTCAACGCTTCCCAGCAACAGGCCGCGGATTATACCGGCGGACATCTGCTGATCGTCGCCGGCCCTGGCACCGGCAAGACCCACACCCTCACATATCGTATCGCGCGTATTAGCCGTCAGCTTAAAACCGGTCAGCGCGCGTTAGCCATCACGTTCACTCATAAGGCCGCCGAAGAATTACGGGAACGTCTGACAAAACTATTTCCGGATATCCGGGATAAGGTCTTTGTCGGCACTTTTCATAGTTTTTGCCTTTCCTACCTGCGCGAGCATATCGCGGATACCGACCTGCCTCAAAAATGGAACATCGCCACCGCTTATGATCTGGAAAGATTGGCCGGAGAACTTTGGCCGGATGTTCCTAAACGCCAGGTCAAAAAGAAACTTCAAGTGATCATGGAACGCAAGACACGCGGCAGCGACGAAGAAGACCCCAGCGATGCCGCGGCTTATAACGCGTTTTTAAAGGCCAACGCGCTGGTGGATTATGACGATTTACTGCTGGAGGCGCGAAAACTTTTATCGCGCGCGGAAAAAACAGAATTCACGCACGTGTTCGTCGATGAATATCAGGACATTAACGCTCTTCAGCACGCGTTACTGAAAGAATTTGTCCGGCTTGGCGCTACTTTGACCGCCATCGGTGACCCGCACCAGGCGATTTACAGTTTCCGCGGCGCGGACGTTTCATTCTTCGAACGTTTTGCCGAAGATTTTAAAGGCGCCGCGGTCTTATCGCTATCGGACAATTACCGCTCGGTACCGAATCTTCTCAAGGCGTCAGGTCAGGTCGTCCCGCGCGAAACGCCGTTAGTTTCTGCGCTGACGGCCGGTATTTATCGCGAAGGGCACCTCACCGTTCACGACGCCCCGACGGATAAAGCCGAGGCGGAGTATGTCGTTCATCAAATTGAAAAGATGGTCGGCGGGACAAGCATGTTTTCCCAGGACAGCGGCCGGGTTTCTTCAACACCGCTGGCCCAGCGCAGTTTTGAAGATATCGCGGTTTTGTACCGCCTGAACGCCCAAAAGAGTGTTCTGGAAGAGGCCTTGGCCCGTCATGGGATCCCTTATCAGACTTCTGATGACCGGCCATTCGCGGAATTGACGCCAATCCCTGAATTGACGGTGCTCTTAAAAGATTTCCGCGGCTCCGGCACTTTAAACGATGCGATGACAAAGCTCCTTCAAGCTGCCACGGGAGAAAGAATTTTTAAGGACAGCCGTCCTGTCTGGCGAAAAAATGTCGCGCGGTTCCTGCGCATGGCCAAACGGTTCGACATGATCGAAGAATTCCTCGATCATCTGGCGCTGCAACAGCCCGAAGATGCCATTGAGCGCCGGGCGGAAAATGTCAACCTACTGACGCTTCATGCCGCCAAAGGGCTGGAATTTCCAGTTGTTTTTATTGTTGGCTGCGAGCAAAACCTTCTGCCGCTATCAATCGAGAATATGGTTTCCGATCCGCAGGAAGAGCGACGTTTATTTTATGTTGGAATGACACGCGCCAAAGAAGCCCTGTTTTTGACCCACGCCCGGCGCCGGCGTCTTTTCGGTCAAGGGATGTCTAATCCACCGTCACCTTATCTGGATGACATCGAACATCAGCTTAAGGAATATGACCAGACCCAACCTGTCCGCCGTCGTAAAGACAAGTCGAAATCCAGCCAATTAGAGCTCTTTAAGGTTTCTTAAAGACAATATCCTCATCGGGTTACCTCGAATTTGCCAAAAATCCGTTGCTATTGAGGTGAGAACCCCTATAATATTTTTATAAGTATAATAATAGGATGAATTTCCCCATGACCCCCCAAAAGATCCTTCTGGTTGAGAACGATAAGGAGCTCGTTCGTTCAATCACGGAACTTCTTCGGTCGCACAATTACGCCGTGGATGTGGCTTGCAGCGGCGCCGACGCGCTGCAAAGACTCGAACGTGTGCCCCAGCTGGTTTTGATCGATTACGCCCTGCCGGATATGGGCGGGATCGAGGTTTGCCGGAAGATAAAATCCGATGAACGCTGGCACAGTGTTGTTGCTATTGTGTTGATCGATTCATTAATATCCCCGGAGGAAATGGAAAGTTTATACATTTACGGGGACGACCATCTCACCAAACCTTTCGATCCCGCTGAATTGCTTGCGCGTTTGGAGATCGCTTTGCGCAAACGCCAGGGGATGTATCAGCTTGACGAGGAAAAGCAGGCCATCATCGCGGAACTTAACAGGATCCTCGATCAAGAATTGCTTGTTCCATTTTTTCAGCCCATCTATTCGGCCGCGTCCATGAAGATATTGGGTTTTGAGGCGCTAAGCCGGCCGTCAACGAATACCTCGTTAAGTAATCCAGAATTGTTCTTTAAAGCCGCGTTGGCTTTCGGTGTTTACACTGACATCGAAAAGTTGGCTTGGCGCAAGGCTTTTGGTGAATGGAAAAAGCGCTTGGGGCGGGGGAAATTGTTTTTAAACTGCACCCCCTATTTTATCGGTAACAATGTGATGGATAAGGGTTTTTTTGCGGCCCTGGGTGTGGATCCGAAGGAGGTGGTCATTGAGCTGACCGAACGCGCCGCGATCCATGACCATGATCTTTTCGCCGAAAAACTCATTGCACTTCGCGATCTTGGGATGCAGATCGCGGTCGATGACGTCGGCAGCGGGTTCGCGAGCCTGGATACGGTCGCCGAAGTGCGGCCGGATTATATCAAGATCGACCTGAAACTGATCCGCGACATCAATTTCAATTCACTCAAGAAAAATATCGTGCAGGCCATCATTACGTTTTGCCATCAAAGCGATATTATCACTGTTGCCGAGGGAATTGAAGAGCGGGCCGAGTTGCAGACCGTTTGTGATCTGGGCGTTGATGCCGTGCAGGGATATTTGTTGGGAAAGCCGTCACCGGAGGTGAATAAGGACATCTTTGAAAAAAGGCCTGTCCTATAGCGGGTGCGCTTTGGTTGGATCGGCGCGCGGGGTTACCGCGCCGGATTCGAAGCGGAGAAGCTTTTTATTTTCCAGCCTAATTTTGTTTCCCGCAGTGTGAAAACCCATTCTTTCCCGGAAGGCAGGACATTGTCGGCGGAGAACTCGAGGGTCACGGATATTTGAGCGTGGCGCCCGTCGTCCTCTTTTGTCAGGTTTTTTTGGGTGATCCGATAAGAGACCAGGCTATAGGCCGGAGGGGCACTGTTGGGGTCTTCCCAGAATTGAAAGGTCTCGGGGATCGCGCCGCTCGTCCACCCATCGAGAACCGTCGTGACGATCCGGGTGACCTCGCGCTGATGCAGATAGGGTGTTAAAAAAAGATTGCCCAGCACAACCAGGATAATAGCGTAAATAACAAATAAGAGAGTTTTATTGCGCATAGGATTCTCCTAAGTTATCACAAATCAATGTTGATCACAACGAAATATGCATAAAATCAGGATTTTTGGGGAACCCCATGTTGCAAGTCCGACAGATCGGGTTTTGTCTTACGCTGTGTTTTTTTCTCACGGGCTGTGACCTTCTTTATCACATGTTGCATAAAGAAGGCGCCGAGGAAAAGGAACTGCTCGGGGACATTGTTCCTTTCCAGCAGAATCCCGCCATTGAAGAAGTCCAGGCGCTTTTGTCCATTTATGGATACAGCCCGGGCAAGGCCGACGGCGTGATCGGTCTGCAGACGCGTAACGCCATCGAGGAGTTCCAGCGAGATAATGGATTAAAAGAAACGCGGTTCGTGGACAAGGCCACGTGGCAGAAGCTCATGGTCTTTAAGGAAAATAATTTTATCGTGAAGAATCAATTGAATGTTAAGCTGGTCCAGACGGCTTTAAAGGAGGCGGGGCTTAATCCCGGGGTCATCGATGGCAAGATGGGGACAAAGACAAAAAACGCCATTCTGGCTTTTCAAAACGCGAACGGGCTCAAGGCCGACGGGAAGATCGGGTACAAGACCCTTATCAAATTAAGCGGATTTTTGCCGGCGCAGCAGGAGGCAGGCCGGTAGATTCCGCAATGAACGCCTTGCCATGCCCCGTGTTTCATCGTATAATGCACAATTTAAGGTAGAGCAATGAAAATCCACGAATATCAAGCCACAGAGTTATTTCAAAGGGCGGGACTGCCCGTTGTGAGCGGCCAGGTGGCCACGGACGCGCCGGAGGCCGCGCGTATCGCCGAAAAAATAGGCTATCCGGTGGTACTGAAATCCCAGGTTTTGGTCGGCGGCCGCGGTAAAGCCGGTGGGATCAAAAAGGTCAATACTCCTGCGGAGTTGGTGGCGGCGTTCGCGCAGCTTAAGGCGCTTAAGATTAAGGACTATCCGGTCGAAAAAGTCCTGGTCGTCCGGGCTGTTACCATCAAACGGGAATTTTATATCGGTATGACGGTGGATACGGCCCGTAATGATGTCGTTTTGATCGCCAGCGCCGCCGGCGGTGTCGACATCGAAGAAACGGCCCAGAAAGATCCCCAGGCCATCAAGAAATATTATCTGGAAGGCAACCCGGAGATCGGCGGGAAAAGGTGGCAGTCCTTCATCGAATCCGTTTTTGAAGATCCGCATTACCAGATCAAGGGCACCGAGATCTTTCGTGGTCTTAGCAAGGTGTTTTTCTCTTATGATTGTTCTTTGGCGGAGATCAATCCGCTGGTCATTGACGATAAGGGGCAGATGTTCGCCGCGGACGCCAAGATCAATTTCGATGACAACGCGCTCTTTCGCCATGAGGACCTAGCGGCTTTGCGGGATGTCCGTTATGAAGAGCCTGATGAAATGGAAGCCAAGCAATATGGGTTGAGCTTTGTGCGGCTCGACGGCAACGTCGGATGCATCGTCAACGGGGCGGGTCTGGCCATGGCGACGATGGATATCGTCAATCTTTCCGGCGGCGCGCCGGCCAATTTTTTGGACGTGGGCGGCAGTTCGAACCCGGAGAAGGTCGTCAACGCCCTGCGGATCATTTTGCGCAACAAGAAGGTCAAGGCCGTTTTGATCAATATCTTCGGCGGGATCACGCGCTGCGATGATATCGCGCGCGGGCTGGTGGAGGCCCAGAATAAACTGAATTTATCCGTACCACTGGTCGTGCGTTTGATCGGGACCAATGAGGAAGAGGCCAAGGCCATTTTGGCCCAGCACAACATCCGCACCTATCCGACGATGCGGGAGGCCATCAGCCAGGTCGTAACAATCGCGAATCAATGAGCATTCTTATCAATCAAAATTCGAAAGTGATCGTTCAGGGCATTACGGGCCGGGACGGGTCGTTCCATACCCGGCAGATGCTTTCTTACGGAACGAAGATCGTCGGCGGGGTCACGCCGGGCAAGGGCGGCCAGGAAATCCACGGCGTACCGGTGTTTAATTCGGTCGCGGAAGCAAAAGAAAAAACAAAAACGGATACGGCGGTCATTTATGTCCCCGCGAAGTTCGCCAAAGACGCTATCCTGGAAGATATCAAAGCAGGAATAAATCTGATCATCTGCATTACGGAAGGTATCCCGGTGCTGGATATGGTGGAGGTCATGCGGGCGCTCAAAGGGACCGGGATCCGCCTCATCGGCCCGAATTGCCCCGGGGTCATTTCTCCCGGGAAAAGCAAAGTCGGCATTATGCCCGGGCATATCCACAAGCCCGGCCCCATCGGGATCATTTCCCGCAGCGGGACCCTCACTTATGAAGTCGTCTACAGCCTCACTTATCACGGCGTCGGTCAATCCACCTGCGTAGGATTGGGGGGTGACCCCATCATCGGGACGCGTTTTGTCGATGTGTTGGAGATGTTCATGCGCGATGACCAGACCAAAGGCATCGTGATGGTCGGGGAGATCGGCGGCGAGGACGAACAGATCGCGGCGGAATATATCAAGAAGGAAGCTACCAAACCCGTTGTCGGATTCATCGCCGGACGCACGGCCCCGCCAGGGAAGCGCATGGGACACGCCGGCGCGATCATTTCTTCGGGCAACAGCACGGCGGAGGCCAAGCGGACCGTTTTAAAACAAGCGGGTGTCGTGGTCGTTGATTTTCCCGAGGATATCCCGGCGGTATTTAAAGAAAAGCTGGGAGAATGCTTCCATGGTGGAACACGCTCTTAAAAACATCTTTTTATCCTCCATTTATCAGAACGCCGGCAAGACGTCCATATCGCTGGGCCTGTACAAGATCCTCCAGGAACGCAAAATAAAAACCGCCTTTATGAAGCCTATCGGCCAGCAGTACGTGCACGTGGGTGATCTGGACATCGACAAAGACTCTTACCTTATCGCCGAGGTTTTTCACACCAAAAAGAAATTCAAGGAGATGAGCCCGGTGACGATAGGCCGCGGCTATACCGAGAAATACATTTTCAGCCCCCATAAAGAAAGACTCGAGGCAACTATCCTTCAGGCTTTTGACAGTCTTAAACGCGGCAAGGAAGCCTTTATTATCGAAGGGACGGGACACGCGGGTGTCGGCTCCGTCATTGATTGTTCCAACGCGGATGTCGCCAAACTCCTGGGGGCTAAAGCGATCATTATCAGTGAGGGCGGCATCGGCAAAAGCATCGACGAGATCGTTTTGAATAAAGCCCTTTTTGATCTCAAAGGAGTTGAGATCATTGGCGTCATTGTCAATAAGGTCCTGCCGGAGAAATATGAAAAGGTCGAGCGCGCCTTAAGGCAAGGATTGTTAAACAAAGGTATTAAGCTTTTGGGAGTTATTCCGCTGGACCCCTTACTTAGCACGCCGACGGTCGAACAGGTCAGGAACGCCTTGAATTTAAAACTTTTATGCGGTGACCAGGGTATCGGGCGGCGGGTCAAGCACACCATCGTTGGAGCGATGGAGCCGCACAACATGATCCAGTACCTCAAGGAGGGGACGCTGCTGCTGACCTCGGGCGACCGGGTGGACAACATTTTACTCGCGGTCAGCTCACATCTGGCCCGCGAGAGCCAGGGTTTTCATGTCTCGGGGATCATCTTGACCGGCGGTCTGCAGCCCACCGCGAAGATCATCGATCTTTTGAAAAAAAGCCAAATTCCCATTCTGCTCACCGATGAGGACACGTATACCGTCGCCGGACGGGTCGAACATTTGATCTGCAAGATCCAGAAATCCGATAAAGACAAGATCGCTGAAGTGACCACGCTCGTTAAGAAGCATGTGGATGTCGACGCCATTCTGGCGTCTTTTTAAGGCTATGCCCAAGACGAAACTCGATAATTCGGTTTTTCTTTTTGACGGGTTACGCACGCCTATCGGATATCCTTATCGCGGATTAAAGGAATTTACCGCCGCGCAATTAGCTTCGTTCGCCATCAAGGGAATTTGCCGGCGCAACAGGATCGACAAGCGCTGGGTCGACCAGGTGATCTTCGGGAACGTGGTCGCCGCCGGGACGGGACAGAACCTGGCCAGGCAGGCCGCTCTTTCGGCCGGATTGCCAGCGACGGTGCCGGCTTTTACCGTCAACAATGTCTGCGGCGCCGGCTTACAGGCGGTCATTCTGGCCGCCCAAAGCGTCGCGCTGGGCAAGGCCGACCTTATTTTGGCCGGCGGGACGGAAAGTGCCAGCCAAAGCCCCTACTTTGTGAAGCGCCTGGAGGCCGAGAATTACGAGAAAAAGATCAAGGAATTAAATCCGCTGGATTGTTTGCAGCACGATGGATTATTCTGCCAGCTGACCGGCAAGAAGATGGGTGAGCTGGCGCAGAAGCTAGCCCATGAATTCGATATTTCCCGTGAAGATCAGGACGATTACGCCTTTGACAGCCACCGCAAGGCCTGCCTGGCTCAGAAACAGGGCAAGTTTAAAAAGGAAATTATTCCGCTGCGCAACCATGAAAAGACGATTCTCCACGATGAGCACCCGCGCAAAAGTTTGGAACGCGCCTGGCTGGATAAACTACCGCCTGTCTTTTGGACCGGCGGCACGGTGACCGCCGGGAATTCTTCCCCTTCCTGCGACGGGGCGGCCGTGGTGGCGGTGGGGTCCGCGGATTTTGGAAAAAAACATAAGCGAAAGCCTTTGGCGCGCATCGTCGGGTATTCCTCGATCGCCGTTACGCCGGAAAATGTCTTTGAATCCACCAACACGGCCATTGAGGCGTGTTTGAAAGAATGTCGCTTGCAGTTGCGCGACATCGATTTTTTTGAAATTAGCGAAGCTTTTGCCGCCCAGGTCGTTCTGGCGCAGAGAAGAATGAATATCCCCCGCGTGAAGATCAACGCCTTTGGCGGAGATCTCGCCTTGGGGCACCCGCTGGGCACCGCCGGTGCGCGGATCCTGGTGACGCTCCTTAATGTCTTGCGCGACCGGAAGAAAAAACGGGGATTGGCGTGCGTTTCTTACGGTGGTGGCGGGGCCATCGCTATGGTCATTAAAAGGTTAAATTAGATCTTTCCGGAACAATTTTTCTTGAATTTGTTTTGGGCGAATGTTATGATTCACCCTTAAAATTTTAACCCACCCATAAGAATTATAAGATGTTAGAATACGTTGCGATCATATTCGCTTTTCTTTTTGCGCTGGCACTTGCGGCACTGTTGCTGACGCTGCCCAAGGTCCTTAGCCCTAAATTCTCCAGCGCGGCGAAATCAAAACCTTTTGAATGCGGCAAGGAACCTTTTTCGTTGCCGGACGGGAAGATCCCGGTCCATTTTTATATTCTGGCGATGCTTTTTATCGTGTTTGACGTCGAGCTGGTATTCCTTTTCCCCTGGGCGGTCACGTTTCGGGAGACCGGGCTTTTTGGCTTGGCCGAGATGGCCGTCTTTTTGGGGTTTGTGGTTTTGGGGTTCTGTTACGCCTGGAAAAAAGGCGCACTAGAGTGGGAGTAATCTAAAATGTCTTTCATGAGTTCCGCGTCCAATTTTTTTACCTCAAAATTAAGCGACACTTTAGGCTGGGCGCGCAAGTATTCCATTTTTCAATATCCATTTGTCACGGCCTGTTGCGGCATGGAATACATGTCCACCGCGGCCGGTCATTATGACGTGGACCGTTTCGGGGCCGGGTTCCCGCGTTTTTCCCCGCGGCAATCGGATGTCCTTTTTGTCGTGGGAACGATCAGCCACAAAATGGCCCCCGTCCTTAAGACCGTTTATGACCAAATGTGTGAGCCCAAATGGGTGGTGGCCTTTGGCGTGTGCACGTGTACCGGAGGATTCTACGACAATTATTCGACCGTGATGGGGATCGATACGATCATTCCGGTCGATATTTATATCCCGGGGTGTCCGCCCCGCCCCGAAAACGTTATTGATGGCCTAATGAAGCTCCAGGACAAGATTCAAAGGGGAGAGCAATCGAGAACGCTTTATGACCCCCGCACCAAGACAGGCCGACCTGCCCATGTGCAGCAAGGGTACACCATCGCGCAGCATATCAAGGATATAGAATCTGCGACATGACGCCTCTACAGAGAATTCAGGAAAAATTTTCCAAAGAAATCATCGAAACTCATGCCTTCCGTGGAGATGAAACCGTTATTATCCGTCCCGGCGCTTTGCTTGCCGTTGCCCAATTTCTAAAAGAAACCCCGGAACTGGATTTCAACTTTTTAATGGATCTGACGGCGGTCGATTATCTGTTTTTTGCGGGCGGAAGGATCCAAAAGAAATCCCGATTTGAAGTCGTTTATCATTTTTATTCCCTGAAAAATAATCAGCGGCTGCGATTAAAGGTTCCCATCGATGAAGAGAACCCGGAAGTCGATACGTTAAGTGATCTATGGCCTTCGGCTAACTGGTATGAGCGGGAAGTTTGGGATATGTTCGGGATCCGGTTCAAGGGGCATCCAAATTTAAAACGAATTTTGATGTACGAAGAATTTAAAGGACATGCTTTACGCAAGGATTATCCGTTCAATAAGCGCCAGCCGCTTATTGGGCCGATGAATTGAAATTATGACGACCGAAACCCGTTCAATGTTATTAAATGTAGGTCCTTCGCACCCGGCGATGCACGGGGTCATCCGGCTCATTATGGAGCTCGATGGCGAAAAGATCAAAGGTGTCGACGTCGAGATCGGGTATCTTCACCGGGCCTTTGAAAAGATGTGCGAAACGGTGATGTACGCCCAGTGTTTCCCCTACACGGACCGGCTTAACTATGTCTCGCCGCTCATCAACAATGTTGGGTTTGCTTTGACGGTCGAGAAATTGCTCGGCATCGACATCCCGGAGCGCGCGAAATATATCCGGGTCATCATGAGCGAGATCTCTCGCGTCACCGACCATTTGACCTGCATCGGCGCTTCCGCCATGGAATTGGGCGCGATGTCGGTTTTTCTTTACCTGATCAAGGCCCGGGAATTCTTGTATGAATTGGTGGAAGAGATCACCGGCGCCCGGTTGACGATCTCTTACGTTCGTATCGGCGGGGTCAAGGCCGATCTCACGCCGGGTTTTACTGACAAGGCCTTTAAAAGGATCGCGGAGGTCCGTAAAGTTCTGATCGAAGCCGACGAGTTGTTGACCCGCAACCGCATTTTCTTTGACCGCATGAAGGATACTGGCAGAATTTCCGCAGAAGACGCGATCGCTCATGGAATCACGGGGCCATTTTTAAGAGGCAGCGGAGTCGCTTACGATGTGCGCAAAGCCAATCCCTATCTGATCTACGATCGTCTGGATTTTGAAGTCCCTACCGGGACTAAAGGCGATAATCTTGACCGTTATTTTGTCCGTATGGCGGAGATGGAACAAAGTCTAAGAATGATCGAGCAGTGTTTCCAGCAAATTCCAGATGGGCCCATCGCCGGGAATTTGACCGGTGAAGTTGTCCCGGCCGCGGAAATGGTGGACAAGGCCAAGATGGGAGAAACAGAAGGGTTGCTCGGTGAGCAGGTCGACCTGGATCCGACACTTCAGGGCGGAACCAGAAAATATTATGCGGGGATCAGCGCGGACAGAAAAGACGTTGTTTTGCCCGCGAAGGAAAATACTTACGGCAATATTGAAGGATTGATGAATCATTTTAAGTTAGTTATGTACGGCCACGGGATCCACCCACCGGTGGGAGAGGCATATTTTCCGGTTGAAGGGGCGAACGGCGAGCTCGGATTTTATATTGTCAGCGACGGCCGGGACCATCCCTGGCGGGTGCGCGTTCATCCACCGTGTTTTCCCATCATGGCCGCGTTGCCAAAATGTTTGATCGGCGATATGATGGCGGATCTGGTCCCGACATTCGGGTCGATCAATATGATCGCCGGGGAATTGGACCGATGAAAGAACTCCTGCCACAGATGGACAAGATCACCAGCCAGTATGAGCAGAAAAAGGCCGCGCTTTTGCCGTTGCTGCATTTGGTCCAAGAGAAAGAGGGCTTGATCTCCCCGGAGTCCGAGAAGAAAATCGCCGAATATTTAGGCATTCCCGTTGTCCATGTCCATGAAGTGATCTCGTTTTATCACCTTTTTCGACAGAAACCGCAAGGGAAATGCCATTTCTCGGTTTGCCAGACCACCTCCTGCGCCTTGCGTGGCGGCGAGGAGATCATCGAACACATTCAAAAACGGCTGGGCATCAAACCCGGCGAAACAACTCCCGACGGAAAATTCAGTTTGGGCGTTGTCGAATGCCTGGGGGCGTGCGAGATCGCTCCGATGATGCAATGCAATAAGGATTATGTCGGCTTTTTAAACAAGAAAAAGATCGATGAGCTGATCGACAAGAGCGCTCACTAAAGATATGCAAAAGATCCTCACCAGACATTTTGACCAGGCAGATTCGCATCGCCTCGCCACGTATCTTAAAGACAAAGGTTACGAGGGCGCGCGCAAGGCGCTCACCCAAATGACGCCCGTCCAGATCATCGAAGAGATCAAAAAGTCTTATTTGCGTGGCCTTGGCGGCGCGGGATTCGCGACGGGGATGAAGTGGGGCTTTATCCCCAAGGACAATCCAAAACCTAAATATCTCGTCGTCAACGCTGATGAAGGGGAGCCGGGGACATTTAAAGATAAATACATCCTTGAGCAGGATCCGCACGCGCTTCTTGAGGGAATTATTATTACCTGTTACACGATCGGCAGCCACAAGGCCTATGTCTATATCCGCGGGGAATATTTAAGATCGATCCAGAGATTGCAAGGCGCCATCGATGAGGCGTACAAACAAGGATTTTTAGGCAAAGGGATCATGGGGACTACCTTTGATCTTGATGTCGTTATCCATCAAGGAGCGGGCGCTTATATCTGCGGGGAAGAAACCGCGCTTTTGGAATCCCTCGAAGGGAAAAAAGGATTTCCCCGTCTTAAGCCGCCGTTTCCGGCGGTCGTGGGTTTGTTCGGATGCCCGACGGTCATCAACAACGTCGAAACTTTGGCTTGTGTGGCGCCCATTATTCTCAACGGAAGCGAGTGGTTTTTCAAATTGGGATATGGGAATCAGGGCGGGAACCGGATTTTTTGTGTGAGTGGGCACGTAAACAAGCCGGGGATCTACGAACTTTCAGCCGGGACGACATTGCGCGAAATTATTTATGAGCACGCCGGAGGGATTCGTGATGGGCGCAAGCTCAAAGCCGTTATTCCCGGAGGTATATCCGCGCCGATTCTCACCGAAAAAGAGATTGATGTTAAAATGGATTTTGATTCTCTCAAAACTGCCGGAACAATGGCCGGATCAGGCGGGATCATCGTCATGGATGATTCCACCTGCATGGTTTGGGCCGCGATGGTTGCGGCGCGGTTTTTTGGGCATGAATCCTGCGGCCAGTGTTCGCCCTGCCGTGAAGGGAGCGGTTGGGTTTATCGAAATGTTCATCGTATCTATGGGGGACACGGGCGGCCGGTCGACCTGGCAAATCTGCCCGGGATCATCGGCAATATCGGCGGCAACACGATCTGTGCCTTTGGCGACGCGGTGACGATGTCGGTGGGCAGTTATGTCGCGAAATTCCGTAGTGAATTTGAGTATCACGTTCAAGAAAAAAAATGTAACGTTGTCCTGAACCTGCAAGGGGTCGCGAGTTAAATATGCCAAAGCTAACTATTGATGGAAAACAAATAGAAGTCCAAGCCGGGACGACGATCATTCAGGCCGCGGACAAATTGGGAATTAATATTCCCCGTTACTGTTATCATCCGGCGCTGCCCGTTGCCGGGAACTGCCGCATTTGCATGGTGGAAGTTGAAAAGCAGCCCAAACTCCAGATTGCCTGCTACACGCCCGTTGCCGAGGGAATGGTCGTCAAAACAAATTCACCCAGGGCGATAGAAGCCCATAAATCGGTGCTGGAATTTTTGCTGGTCAATCACCCTGTGGATTGCCCGGTGTGTGACCAGGCCGGGGAGTGCAAGCTTCAGGATTATTACATGGAGCATGGCCAGTACAATAGCCGTCTGGTCGATGTGAAGGTCAAAAAGGAAAAGAAGGCCTTTTCTATCGGGCCCACGGTGATGCTCGACCAGGAACGCTGTATTTTGTGCACCCGTTGTGTGCGTTTCGCGGATAACATCACCAAAACGAGCGAATTCGGCGTTTTTGACCGGGGCGATCATTCGCAATTGGACGTTTATCCGGGCAGACAATTGGATAACAACTATTCCGGCAATGTCGTCGACATTTGTCCCGTAGGAGCGTTGACCGATAAGGATTTTCGTTTCAAATGCCGCGTCTGGTATCTGGAGCCGACAAGATCCGTTTGCCCGGGCTGCAGTATGGGGTGCAATATCACCGTCGAGTGGGATAAATCACGGCCGCACCAGAACAAAAAAGCGCGGGTGATGAGGTTAAAGCCTAGATTAAATCCAGATGTTAATAATTACTGGATGTGCGATGTCGGGCGTTACAATTATCCCTTTATCGATGAGAACAGGGTCCTTTTTCCTCAATATAAAGGTGAGCCGGTTTCCTGGGATCAGGCCATTGGCACAGTTGTCCAAACGATCAACGCCGTAAAAAAATCTGCCCGCCTGGACAGGATTGGTGTCCTGGCCTCGGCGCAATTGACCAACGAAGACCTTTTTGCCGTCCGGAAATTTTTTAAAGATACCCTTAAGGTTTCCCAGGTGGATTTTAAGGTCTCCGAAAAGCCGGGCCACAACGATGATTTTCTCCTGAAAGCGGACCGGAATCCCAATACCGCCGGCGCGCAGGTGATCCTTGGGCAAGGTGCCGATGCCAATGAGATCATTCAAAAAGCAACGCAGGGAGAGCTCGACCTTTTGTATGTCTTCGGCCATGATCTGGTCAAGCTCTGCGGCAAAGAAACGGTTGAGCAAATTTCCCAAAAAGTGAAACTCCTTGTCTTTGAAGGCAGCAATGTCAATGACACCTGCGGCTTTGCCCACGTGATCCTTCCCGGCGCCGTTTACGCGGAAAAAGACGGGACATTCACAAACTGTCAGCAGCGGGTGCAGCGCATTTTGCCGGCATTTCCCCCATTAGGCGAGGCCAAAGTGGATTGGGAGATATTATCTCTGATAAGTGAAAAATTGGGGACGCCCATCAAATATAAAAAATCCCAGGATATATTTAAGGACATCGCAAAAACCATTGATGCATTTTCCGAAATGTCTTATGAAAAGATCGCGGATCAGGGGATGACAGCCAAGAAATGAGCGATATTTTTATCAAATTGCTATTAGCCTGCGGCATGATATTTACGATGTTTAATATCGCCGGGCTTTTGACCTGGGTTGAGCGTAAACAAAGCGCGGTCATGCAGGACCGCATCGGTGCCAACCGTGCCAGCATTTTTGGCTTTAAGGCCCTGGGCCTTTTTCACGCCATTGCCGATGTTTTAAAGATGTTGAGTAAAGAAGAGTTCATGCCTCAAGGGGCCAACAAGTTTTTATTTAACCTTGCCCCGTATTTATCAGTTGTGTTTGCCTTGGTCGGTTTTGCGGCCATTCCATTTGGCGATCGGCTGATCTTGGGCGATCGCGTCATTGAACTTCAGGCGGCGAACATCAACGTGGCACTCCTTTTTATCTTCGCCATGATGTCCATGGGCATTTATGGCGTCGTGCTGGCGGGCTTTTCTTCCAACAATAATTATGCCTTTTTAGGAGGCATGCGCGGCGCAGCGCAGATGATCGCCTATGAGATCACCATGGGCGCGGCCATTATGGGCGTCATTTTGGTTTTTAATACACTTGATATGCAGCTTTTGGTGCGCGGCCAAGGGGCGTATTTGTTCGACGGCTGGCTTCCTAAATGGGGTGTTTTTGTGCAGCCTTTGGCCTTTATCCTGTTTTTGACCGCGGCCACGGCGGAGACGAAACGTACGCCCTTTGACCTTCCCGAGGGCGAATCCGAGATCATCGGGTATTTTGTCGAATATAGCGGCATGAAATTCGGGATGTTCTTTTTGGCGGACCTGGTGGAAACGGTTCTGGTCGCGGCCTTGATGACGACGTTATTTTTCGGCGGCTGGCAGGTGCCATATCTTTTGCCGGACGGATTTCATTTCCCGTGGGGACACACGATCGCGCTTTCGAACTTGCCTGTTGTCCTTTTAGGAGTGTTGGCGTTTTTTATCAAATTAAGTTTCTTTATCTGGCTTTTGATGGCGGTGCGCTGGACGCTGCCGCGCTTTCGTTATGACCAGCTGATGCATTTGGGATGGAAGATATTACTGCCGGCGTCATTGGTCAATATCGCCATCACGGCCGTTGTCATTGTCATGTTTCATCGGTAGAATCATGGAAAATCCAAACCAACAGCGCCGCCAGGAATTAGAAAAATATTTCGACGCGAAAGGTCCTTTCGCTCTTTTGCGGGTAGCGCAAATGAAGCGCGCGTGGAAACGATCCAACCGCCGGAAACTCACCTGGTGGGAAGAGACTTATATCCCGTCGGTTGTCAGCGGCATCGCGCTCACCTCAAAACATTTTTTCCGCAATCTGACGCTGCATATCCTTCATGTATTTGGCCTTTTTAAGGATATTCCCGCGGCCGTCACGTATCAGTATCCGGAAAAGCCCCGACCGCTGGCCCTGCGGCTGCGGACCCGCCACCGTTTGACCAAGCGCGAAGACGGCTCGCCGCGCTGTGTCGCCTGCATGATGTGTGAAACCGTCTGCCCGGCGCGTTGTATCGAGATCACGGCGGCCGAACATCCTGACCCCAACATCGAAAAATATCCCGCCGAATTCATCCTTGATCTGGGCAAGTGTGTTTATTGCGGCTTTTGTGTGGAGGTCTGTCCCGAAGACGCCATCCGCATGGACACCGGACGCCTCGACATCGCCGAATACTCCCGTGAAAGCATGATCTACGACAAAAAGCGGTTGATGGAAGAGTAAAAGGGTTCCATCGTTTGGGCCCTCCCAATGGCACAAATCTAGCACAATTTTTCTTTGTTGAGTCAATACCCACCAAATCTTGTTCAATCCTATCAATATATAGTGGTGGCGTTCTTTGTGTAAAGATTAAAATACACAAGAATACATTGTGTTAACCAATTCAACATTTTACTTTACACAAACAAATTTTGATGTAATATAGTTTATACTATGAAACCAATAATTCCACAAAAACTTCCCATACAAGATATTAATTGGGGACCATTAATTCCATTTATTGGTCGGGCTAATCGGTCGATAGCTTATTATGATGGGGTTCTTCACGGAGTGCCTAACCCCGCTGTTTTACTTGCCCCTTTAACTACACAAGAAGCGGTTCTTTCATCTAGCATTGAAGGAACACAAGCTAGCCTTGGAGAAGTTTTAAAATATGAAGCCGGTGAAGAACCAATCCAGGAATCACGGCGGCAAGATATTACAGAAATTCTAAATTATAGAAAAGCTTTAAAGGAAGCTGAGAATGAACTTAAAACACGACCATTTAACTTAAATTTGTTATTGAGACTTCACTCAATTCTTTTAGATAGTGTTCGAGGACGTAATAAAAGTCGAGGGCAGGTTAGAACAACTCAGAATTGGATTGGAGCTACAGGCACTCCCATCGAACAGGCCTATTTTATTCCACCGGAACCTCTTCATTTAAAGGGACATTTATCTGATTGGGAGAAATATTATCATGGCGACAGGCCGGATGCTTTAGTCCAGCTCGCAATTGTTCATGCACAATTTGAAATTATCCATCCTTTTCTCGATGGTAATGGAAGGCTTGGCAGAATTCTAATTCCCTTATTTTTATTCGAAAAAAAATTATTATCTAGACCAACATTTTACTTATCTGCATGGATGGATGAACATAGAGATGAGTATATAAGAAAGCTTAGGTTCATTGGTCAGCAAGAGGGGGCCTGGAACAATTGGATTGAGTTTTTCTTGATAGGAGTTGATGAGCAAGCTAAGAAAAATTCAGAAAAAGCTCGTGAGATTATGAAGCTGTATGATGAAATGAAGGAAAAGGTTTTGGGGTTAACGCATTCCCAATTCGCCACACCACTTATTGACCAGATTTTTGAGAAACCAATATTTCAAAGTTCACATCTTCGCTTTAAACCGGTACAACCAAGTCGCCCACAACTTAATAATATGTTAGTTTTATTAAAGAAGTCTAATATTCTTAAAGTAATTAGAGAAGGATCTGGCCGGAGGGGCACTGTGTATGTTTTCGCAGATTTATTAAATCTCTGTGAGGGAAAGAAGGTCTTTTAATTGTCTACGGAAGAATAAATGACATCCCTTTAACTGCGGTCATGGCGGCGTTAAGGAATGGACCTTGGAAGATGCCGATGCCGACGATTCCCGCAATGAGAATGCCGAGGATTAAGCGCATGGGTAAGGAAACGGGGATGGGGGAAGTTACGCGAGGGGCGTCGACATAAATGCGCTTGACGACCATCAGGTAGTAATACAGCGAAATGATGATATTCACCACCGCAATAAAGGCCAGCCACAAAAGTCCGCTTTGAACGGTTGCCATCAAGAGAGTGAATTTTCCGAAGAATCCCGCCAAGGGCGGCATGCCCGCCAATGAAACGAGCGCGATCAAAAGCGCGCCGGCCAAAAGACCGGAGCGTTTGGACAGCCCCGCGTAATCCGCGATCTCGTCACTTTTAACGGCAATAAAAAATAAAACGATAACGAGAAACGCTGCCAGGTTCGTGAACAAATATCCTAAAAGATAGAAGTTGATCGCGGAGGCGCCCAGCGCTGTTCCTGCCGCCGCGCCCATCAAAAGATACCCCGCGTGCCCGATGCTCGAATACCCCAGCAAGCGTTTGATGTTCGTCTGGAACATGGCCCCCAGGTTACCGTAACACATCGTCACGGCGGCAAGCACTGCCAGCACGAAACTCCATTGCGCATGCCAGGCCGCAAAGATCCCGAAGAAAAGACGGATCAAAATGACGAATCCGGCCGCTTTTGACCCGACGGATAAAAGTGCCGTGACGGGGGTGGGTGCCCCTTGATAAACATCCGGGACCCACAGATGAAAGGGAACGGAAGCGATCTTGAAACCCACGGCCGCGAAAATAAGGACCAACCCGAATAACATCACGGGGTCCATGGCGTGGGTGCCGGCATAGGCCTGGATCACAGCAAAGCGTGTCGAGTGGGCAACACCATAGAGAAAGCTGATGCCAAAAAGCAAGAATCCGGAAGCCAGAGCGCCGAGGATCAGATATTTCATCCCCGCCTCCAGGGAATGTTTGTCGCTTTTTAGATACGCGGTCATGACATACAAGGATATGGTCAGGATCTCAATGGCGATAAAAAGAAGCAGAAAATCCGCGGATGAGGCGACCAGGCACATGCCCAATAATGCCAGCCAGAGCAACAGATAGAATTCGTTGCGGCGCCCGGCCATGGCCGTGAAGAACTGCTGTGTCATCGCGAAAACGAAAAACATCGTCAGCAGGAAAAATCCCTTGAAGAACCATGCCAGGGAATCCATCACGAACATGCCGCTAAATGTTTGCCCGACGAGATTCCGCTGGGTGAGCCAAAATCCGCCGATGACGGCTAGGGCGATATAACTTAAAATGCCTACCCAGTCTTTGCGCGCATCCTTGGGCAGAAACATGTCAGCCAAAACCAACACGACAATGGTTGCGGTGATGAGCAATTCTAATGAAATTAAGTTCCAGTTAATGGTTGGAAACATAGCTTCTTAAGACCGGGCTTGTTCCGGATTCAATGTTTTTTAAAATCAAGGATGGCCAGCATCCCACAACGAGCAATGCCCCCAATAACAGGATAAAGGGCAGTTTTTGCAAAGGCGTTTGGGCATCGACTAATTTATTCCAGCGGGGATCAAGCGGCCCCTGAAAAGCCAGACGGATCACTTTAAGCATGTAAACGGCGGTGATCACGATCCCTAAAACCGCCAAAACAGTTTGCCAGCGGTAATGGTCCCAGGCGCCCAAAAGGACCATGATCTCGGCGACAAAATTGGCGAAGCCGGGGACACCCGCGGAGGCGAGCGCGGTCATGGCAAAGCACGTCGCGATAAAGGGCATGGCTTTGGTAAGCCCGCCGAGCTCATCCAGATTGCGGGTGCGCGTTTGATCTTCGATAGAACCAATTAAGGCGAAGGCCAGGGCTGCCATGACACCGTGGGCGAACATCAAAAAGACCACACCATTAAGACCGATGATATCCATGCAGGCGAGACCCAGCAGAATGTATCCCATGTGGCTGCAGCTCGAGTATCCTAAAATATATTTGATGTCGCGCTGGGTGAGCGCGATCAGCCCGCAGTAAAGAATATTAAAGACCGCGAGTGTGGCCACAACCGGCATCCAGGTGTGCGCGGCATCGGGCATCAACTGGATGGCAAAACGAATAATCGCGTAAGCACCCAGTTTTTTGAGGACACCGGCATGCAGCATACTGACAGCCGTCGGTGCCGCCGCGTATCCGACTGGAGCCCACGTATAAAAAGGCCAAAGCGTCAACGTCACCCCAAACCCGACGACAATCAAAGGAAAGATCCAATGTTGTACGGCAACCGGCAAAGGATTGGCGGCCAAATGTTGTTGGATCTGGATCAAGTCAAACGTTTGTAATCCGAGCGCGTGATACAGGGCCAATAAACCAACGAGGGCCACCGAAGCGCCGGCGGTTAAATACAGGGTCAATTTCATGGCGGCATATTCTTTACGCTGCGATCCCCACACCGCGATGAGCAAAAAGGCGGGGATTGTTGCCACTTCATGGAAGAAATAGAAAAAGAAGATATCTAGCGAAAGAAACGCGCCGTAGGTGCCGATGATTATCAAAAGAAGCAGGATGTAATATTCTTTGACCCGTTCCTTGACGGATTGTGTGACGAGAACACCGGCGAAAGAACAAAGCCCCAAAAGCAGGATGAGCACGGCATTGATCCCGTCCAAACCCAAATGATAGGAGATCCCGAAGGGCACGACCCAGGGGGTTTTTTCGATGAATTGAAAGCCGCCGAGTGTATGATCATAGGCAGCAAAAACCCAAACGGATAGAACAAACGGCAAGAGTACGCCGATATTGGAAATGCGGCGGACCAAAGCAACTTTATCCGACGGGACTAGGAAAAGAACGGCCAACGCCAACGTGGGCAATGCGAGGATCCAGGAAAGCGGATGGGGCATGATCATAGCCGAGTCACCATTACAAAAAAGAGATAAACGACGCCCAGGACAAAAACCAGAGCATAGAATTGCACTAAACCGGTCTGCAGTTGGCGAAGGGCATTGCCGGTGGCTTTCGCCGCGCCCGTTAAGCCGTGAACGCCGAAGCGCACAATGAAAACTTCTTCGAACCACGCGAAAGTTATGGCAACGCCTTGCTGCACGCGATCCACATACCAGCCGTAGACCGTGTCAAAATAATATTTATTTTTTAGAACAGGATAGATAAATCCCAGCTTTGTCTCCAGCGGATCGCGGCTGGGGCGTTTGCCATAAATGAGGTACGAGACGACCAATCCTAAAATGGCGGCACCCGAAGAGATCATGGCCACCGGCATGTTCAATTCAGGATGCGCCGCTTCGGGATAGATGAAATGCGGAATGCCGATCAAGCCACCCATGATGGAAAGAATCGCCAGAAAGATCAAGGGAATCGTCATGACTGCCGGAGATTCATGCGCGTGGCCGTGATCATCTTTCCCCCCAAATGCCGTCCAGAACAAGCGGCCCATGTAAAAGGCGGTCAAGCAGCTGGTTAAAGTTCCGGCCCAATATAAGACGGTGTTATGTTCCGCGGCCAGGGCGAGGATCTCATCCTTGCTCCAGAATCCGCTTAATGGAAAAATTCCGCACAGCGCCAACGTTCCGATCAAGAATGTCCAGCCGGTCACCGGCATCTGTTTTAAAAGCCCCTGCATCTTCCAGATATTTTGTTCGTGATGGAGCGCGTAAATCACGCTGCCCGCGCCTAAAAAGAGCAGCGCTTTAAAAAAGGCGTGGGTTGTCAAATGGTACATTCCCTGCAGCGGCCCGGCCAATCCTAAAGCCATGACCATCAAACCCAATTGGCTAAGCGTTGAATAGGCCAAGATCCTTTTGATGTCATTTTCCGCAATTGCCAGCGTCGCTGCTAAAAAGGCGGTGATCGCGCCGATGTACGCAATCACGGTTAAGACCGCGGTCAATGGTTCAAAAAGAAAGAACGTGCGGGCCAGCAGATAGATCCCCGCCGCGACCATGGTTGCCGCGTGGATGAGGGCGCTGACCGGTGTGGGGCCTTCCATGGCATCCACAAGCCAGACGTGCAACGGAACCTGGGCGGATTTTCCGACGACACCGCAGAAAATCAAGAGCGCTATTGTTGAGAGAAGTTGAGAATTTTCTAAGCCAGGGATGGTCCCGGCCAGATCCGTAAAAAGAAAAGTTCGTTCCCCACCGACGCCGGAAACGCTCCACAATAAAATGATCCCGCATAAAAACCCGAAATCCGCGACACGGTTGACCACAAACGCCTTGACCCCGGCATCGGCGGCGGAGGGCTTCGCGTACCAGAAACCGATCAAAAGATAGGAACTTAGTCCCACCAATTCCCAAAAGATGAACAGTTGGATGAAGTTATTGGACAGAACGATCCCGATCATGGAAAAAGCAAAAAGGCTAAGGTAAGCGAAAAAGCGCGGCATGCTGGGGTCCTCGGCCATATACCCTTTGGAGTAGATAAAAATGGCGCTTCCCACCCCGGTGACCACCATAAGCATCATGATCGCCAGCGGATTGATTAGCACTCCGAAGTCAATGGTTAACGTGCTCGTATGGATCCAGGCGAAGGATTGTTGCAATTCAACCGCGGGATGCGTATGGAATATCTGCAGGAACAGTAAAACGGTGCACACGAATGAGGTCAATATGCCAGCGATTGCTATTAATGCGCTGGGAGTTTTGGAGCGCAGAAAAAAGAGCGTAATGATGACACACGCGGCCAGCGGCGCAAACAAGGCTGTCCAGGCCAAAAGAGGGTTTACCATTTCATGTCCTTTAACTCATCGGCCTGGATCGTGGAAAAATGGCGGAACATCAAGACGACGATCGCCAGCCCGATGGCCACCTCGGCGGCAGCGACGAGAATGACAAAAAATACGATCAGTTGTCCCGTATAATCGCCGTTAAATTTGGAGAAGGCGACAAACGAAAGGTTGGACGCGGCCAAGAGGAGTTCCAAAGAAAGAAGTATTTTAAGCACACTCCGGCTGGTTATAACACCAACGACACCGATCGAAAAAAGGATGCCGCTTAAAAGAATATAGTGTCCCAGTCCGATCATTGCGTCTTTAGGGCTCCTTTGGCCAATGAAACGATCCCGAAGATCGCGATCAATAAAAGAAGCGACGTTAATTCAAAGGGAAGAAGATAATCGGCAAAGAGGATCTTGCCGATAGCTTCGATCGTCCCGCGGATTTCAGAGACGGGTTGCATCGCCTGCGCCGCTAAAAAGGCCTTGGTGGCCAGGAAAAATTCCGCCAGCAACATTAATCCCGCCAGCCACCCCAGCAGCTGGAAACGGTTTTGTTGGACCGTGGTCAATGTCGGCGTACTAAGGTTCAGGCACATGACCACAAAGAGGAAGAAGACCAGAACAGCACCCGCGTAGACCAGCGAGAGGATGATCCCGACAAAAAAGGCTTCCAGGATCATAAAAAGGGAAGACAAAGCAAAAATGACGACGACCAATGACAGGACATTGTAAAGCGGATTGCGCGCCAGAACGACGGCAAGGCTTGCCAGGACCAGGATGATGGCAAAAATATAGAAGAAAAAAGAAGACATGCTATTTAGAAAATATGACTTTCGTGATCCTTAAAGGTGTGGTGAATATAACTAATATAGAAATAAACTTAATATTGTCAAGAATATTATATGCTTGTTCTCTTCAATTAGCTTGTCCTTCTTAATTTACTTCTTGGCGGCGATGATCTTTATGCTACAATAACGCACTGTATGGCCAAAACAGTCCACAAAAAGCTCAATATCAGCCCTGCCCAGGAGCTTGAGATCCTGCGCAAGATCGTTGAGATCACCAATTCCGCGCTTGATCTGACGCTGACTCTCGATGAGGTCGTCAAGGCGCTCAACAACATGACCCGCGCGGATTCGATCTTCATCTATCTTTTCGATGAGAACCGTACACAATTGATCCTGATGGCCTCCAAGACCGCGCATAAGAAGGAATTGGGGAAAGTTGTCCTCAAGGCCGGGGAGGGCGTTGCCGGATGGGTCGCCCGCGAGAACAAAACGGTCGCCATCAAGCAAAGCGCGTACAAAGATCGGCGTTTTAAACATTTCGACGTTCTGCCCGAGGACAAGTATGAAGCCCTCTTGTCGCTTCCTATTATCTATAAGGGGAAATCCATTGGGGTCGTCAACATCCAGCACCGCAAACCGCACGAATATTCCAGGAATACCGTCGAGCTTTTTTCCATCATCGCCCAGCAAATTGGCGGCGTCATCGAGCACGCCCGTTTGTACGAGGATACCCGGAAAAAAGCGCTGCAGTTCGACAGTCTTGTCAAAGTCAGTCAGTCGATCACCTCGGAAAGTTATCTCGACCAGATCTTGAACCTGATTGTGGTCGTCACCGCCGAGATGATGAATTCTAAAATTTGTTCGATCATGATCCTCGATGAAAAAGGCAAGGAGCTCGTGATCCGGGCCACCCAGAGCTTGAGCGAGGAGTACAAGAAAAAACCCAACGTCAAGGTGGATTCGAGCATCAGCGGCGAGGTCATCAAAACAAAGAAGCCTTTGACCGTGTACAACGTTTGTGAGGAAAAGAAATACAGCTACCGCGACCTGGCCGCCAAAGAGGGACTCACTTCAATGCTGTCGGTGCCGATGGTCGTCAAGGACAAGGCGATCGGCATTATCAATGTGTATACCAAGGACCCGCACGAATTTATCCGCGAAGAGATCGACGTCCTGCAAATGGTGGCCAACCAGGCGGCGGTCGCGATCGAAAATACGAAACTGATGGAAGAGGCCATCAAGGCCAAAGAAGCGTTGGAGACCCGCAAGCTCATCGAGCGCGCCAAGGGCATTTTGATGCGCTTAAATAGTTTAAGCGAAGAGGCTGCCCACCGGCTGATCCACAAAAAGAGCATGGATTCCTGCCGTTCGATGAAAGAGATCGCCGAGTCCGTTATTTTGATGGACGAATTACGCCAGGGCAAATAACAAACTTGACAAATATTCAAGCCGGATTTATACTTCCCCTGTTTTTAGATGAGGATCATCGTTGACAAGGACGTCAACATTCTTTAATACGTTTAAAAGAATCGGTCAGAGAAGCCCAATTATCCTGTGGAGGAGAATTGGGCTTTACTATTTATGATTAGTTACTATTTCATTTAAAGCTATGAAGAGAAATCACACACAACTTATTTGCGACATCGGCGAGCTGGTTGGCCTTTTTGTGGACACAACGAGCCTGGAGGCCTTTTTGCAAAAGATCGTCGAGATGGTCTCCGAACATATGGGCTCCGAGGTCTGCTCGATCTATCTTTATTACGACGATACGCAGGAACTGCTTCTGAAAGCCACCCGCGGCCTGAAGCCCGAGGCCATCGGTAATGTTCGCATGAAGCTCGGCGAGGGGTTGACCGGAATGGCCATGAAAGAAATGCGCCCGATCTGCGAACGCAACGCCAGCCAGGCGCCAGGATATCGCTATTTCCCGGAGATTGGTGAAGAAGTTTATGAATCGTTTCTGGCTGTCCCAATCGCGCGCGGACAAACACGCATCGGGGTATTGGTCATCCAGAACAAGCGCAAGGATTATTTCGACGCCGAGGATGTCCAGGCGGTGCGGGCAATCGCCTCGCAACTGGCCAACACCATCGAAATGGCCAAGGTCCTGATCGGCCTTGAGGAAAAACGTGAATACAAAACATCTGAATCTGTCCGCGAGGACTTGCGCCGCATTCCCTGCCGGATCGGGTCCACCGGAATGGCCGTGGGTCCGGCCATTATCGGGGACGAGCGGTATTCGTTGCAACAATTGATGGAAGCAGCCAAAAATGAACGCTACAGCCTCGCGGATTTTCAGGCGGCGTTGCGCCGGACCGAAAGCGAACTCGAGGCCATGCAGCGGCAGATCGAGGAAAAGCTCGCCGATGTGGCATCGCTTATTTTCGCGGCGCAGATCCTCATGCTCAAGGACGAGGTGTTCGTGGGGGCGATGATGGACCTGATCCGCAAAGAAGTACCGCCGCCGGAGGCGATCGCCCGCACCGTGGAACATTACGTGCAGATGTTCGGCAAATTGCCCAACGATTATTTGCGCGAAAAACGCCACGACGTCCAGGATATCGGCAAGAGGCTGTTGCTGCATCTTATCGGGGACCGGGAAGGATTTCAGGACCACAAAGGCGGCATCATCATCGTGCAGGAACTTTATCCGTCGGAGCTTTTGAAATTATCTTCGACAGGGGTCCAGGGGATCATTCTTTTAAGCGGCGGGATCACCTCGCATCTGTCGATCCTCGCGCGCTCGCTGGAAATTCCGCTGGTCATTACCGAAACGCCCCAGCTTTTGCGGTTGCCGGCCGACACGCAGATCTTTTTGGACGCCGAAGAAGGTTTCGTTCACGTTAATCCTTCGAAAAGCGTTCTGGATCTGTTCGCGAAAGGCCAAAAGGAGAAGCGCGAAACGGCGAAGCCTCCGGCGGCCGTGAAGAAAACGGTGTCGAAGACCAAAGACGGTACGCACGTCCAGCTTTTGGCCAACCTCAATCTGTTGGGCGACCTAAAACACGCCAAAGCGGTCGCGGCGCAGGGGGTGGGGCTTTACCGCACCGAATTCCCTTTTATCGTTCGTTCGGATTTTCCGACGGAAGAAGAGCAATATATCGTTTATAAAAAGGTCGTGGACGCGCTCGACGGCCAGGAGCTGACCTTCCGCACGCTCGATATCGGCGGCGACAAGATCCTTTCCTATTATGATTACGGCAAAGAGCAGAATCCGTTTCTGGGCATGCGTTCGATCCGGTTCTCCTTAAAACATAAGGACGTATTTATCCAGCAGGTGCGGGCGATCCTTCGGGCAGGCGTGGGCGCGGACCTGAAGATCATGTTCCCGATGATCTCTTCCCTGGATGAATTCTTGGAGGCAAAAGCCGTTGTCCTGGAATGTATCAAAGATCTGTCCCGGGAAGGCGTCGTTTGTCATAAAAAACCCAAGATCGGCCTGATGATCGAATTGCCGTCTGTCCTGGAGATTATTGATGACCTCGCCGAGGAAGCTGATTTCTTTTCTATCGGCACCAACGATTTTGTCCAGTACATGCTGGCAGTCGACCGCACCAACGAAAAGGTCGCCGAATTTTATTTGCCGCACCACCCATCCATTTTGCGGTCTTTAAAGAAGGTGATCAATGCCGCCGACCGCCGCGGCAAAGAGGCTTCCATCTGCGGCGACATGGCCCACGATGAACGTTACGTCCTTTATCTGCTGGGCATTGGCCTGCGGCGCTTTAGTTTGGATTCTTCTTACATCCCCAGGATCCGCGCGGCCATCCAGCGCATCGATTTGGACGAGGCGATGGAGAGGACCGGCCGCCTGCTGCGGCTTAAGAAAATAGGGGATATCGACAAATTTTTGAAGAAGGCCGCTTGAAGGCCGGAACCCCCCCATACCTTGACATCTCCTAAAAATGTGGCATACTTTCTTCATTCTGCGACTTATAAGCCGCAGAATGAAGAACCCCGATGAGCATGGCAAAATTGTCCCGGATTCTTTTTGGTTTTCATATGCACTAAAAAATCCGGGAGAATTTTGTCATATTTTGCGAATCGGGGCAACCAATTTGTTCCTCTGCAGTTATAAACATTTCCCCCAAGAGCGGGATCCGGAAAGTTTATACGCGTAGTTCTGCAGGACATCGCACAATTACCATATAAACCAGGATTCCATGATCACCTATTTAGAGAGAACACACGCTTCGTTATCCCACAAAATTTTATGCAGCTTTATCGCGCTGACATTTCTTTCCAGCGTTATTCTGCCGCCGGGGATCGCCTCGGCGCAATTTGTCCCCGCGACCGTCCTTGATCTTCCTGTCCCCGGCACGATGGTGCCGCCCAGCCCAGGGTTTATGCCGGCCTTGATGACCGGTGTCACCATCCATCCCGACAATCCTTTGCGTTTTGATTTTATCATGGACCGCGGCCAAAGCGATCTTTCCGGCGAGCCGTTGAAGGAAGAATACAAGAAGATGATCAAGTATTTCATGGCCTCCCTGACGGTGCCCGAAGATGAGCTGTGGGTCAACCTTTCTCCGTATGAAAAAGACCGTATGATCGCTGAAGGCCTGGGCAAAACCGAGATGGGCCGCGACATGCTCGCGCAGGATTATCTTTTGAAGCAGCTGACCGCTTCCCTAATGTACCCGGAGAAAGAGCTGGGCAAGGAATTTTGGAATAAGGTGTACAAACAAGCGCGGGAAAAATTCGGCACGACCGAGATCCCCGTCAATACCTTCAATAAAGTCTGGATCGTCCCCGATGAAGCATTGGTCTACGAACAGGGGCCGAGCGCCTTTGTCATCAAGAGCCGTTTGAAGGTGATGCTGGAGGAAGATTACGACGCATTGCGAAGCAATGCGGAGTCCCGAGCCGATGTCGGATCAGATGAGGCGGCGAGGGATGAAGCGCATGCGCAGTTGAAGTCCCTCGTCTCCGGGAGTCAAGCAAAGGAGACTCGGGACGGCTTCAATAGCCCGGAGGTTACTCAAGTGATACGGGAAGTTGTGATACCGGCTATTGAAGCCGAGGTCAACGAAGGCAAGAATTTTGCCAATTTGCGCCAGATCTACAGCGCCCTGATTTTGGCCACGTGGTACAAACAGCGGCTCAAGGACAGTTTATTAGGGAAGGTGTACGTCAACCAGAACAAGACCAAGGGGATCGACACGCAGGACAAGGAGATCAACCGGAAGATCTACGACCAATATATCGAGTCCTTCAAAAAGGGCGTGTACAACTTTATCAAGGAAGACGTTGACCCGGCCACGCAAGAGATCATCCCCCGCAAATACTTCTCCGGTGGAATGAAGTGGGGGTTAGGGTTAAAAATATTAGGAACGTTTGCTTTAGGCACATTGCTTGGCTTCGGTTCGCTCGCCCCGGCGAATGCCCAGGATCTGGTCGCCGCGGCGACGCAAGGAGATAAAGAAAGCGTTATAGCCGAATTTGTCGACAATGCCAATCAAGAAGATATCGGGCCAGCGATTGTGGTAAGAGAAGGCGCCCAGCCATTGCTTGCGCAGAATAACCAGCCATCCTCCGAACCCCTTAAAAAAGAACAATCCATCTCAAAAGATAACAAGCCAGGTGATTTCCAGGGCGCCGCCCGTATATTAATGGTGCCAAGCTTCGAAGAGGAACTTGTGCTCGATCCGCGCGAGGTATCTAAAGTTGATGCATGGATCCGCGAACAAAGCCCGGAAGAACAAGGATTATTAAATGAGGGGTTTGCTCTATTCAGACAGCAAAATCCCCATGCCAAAAGCGTTGTTATCCATCGGATAAAAGTATCCGCTAACGGGAAAAAGGATGTATCTTTTAAGTTTATTCCGGTTGTTAGAAGTGGTGATTCCCAGGTCCCAGTTAAAGAGTCGCAGCCAGACGCTGTTCAAAATTTCTTTGACATGCAAAAGGCTCTGCGTGATCAAATCACCAGAGAGCTTAATATCCCGGATGCGCGCGCACGAACAAAACTCCAGGAGGCCTTTAACTATTTAATTGATCGAATGGTGTCTTCTGGAGACCAATGGAGGGATGAGGAGATCACCAGTGTCCGCCGCTACATTGATCGATCTTATGAACTGGGATTGTTTGACGGCAATGTGGATCTATTGGTGAATTATTTTACCATTACCGAGGATCAACAGCGGCAGGAGGAGATTATTTTTCGGCTTTTGGCCACTGTCCCTAACATGTACGATCTCGTATGGGCGTATATCAGAATCAGTGATTTAACGGACACGAGCCGCTGGCCGGTGGCGGCCCAGATACGGGAAGAAATCGTGTATCCTTTGCTTTTTCGCGGTGGACTTACGGACAGCCTTTATGCGCTTGAGTTTTTGACAGAAGGAGTTCATCCCCAGATAGTAAGAGACGAAGCCCAGAAGCAGCTTGCAGAATTTCACCGCGCCGACAAGAAGATTAAGACCTGGGCAACGGTCGGGGGCGGTCTTGTGGGGTTCATTGTGATGGTTTATTTTTTTAAATGGCTAGTTCTAGTTAAAGATAAAATTCAACTCTCTCGAAAAAATTTTGCGATCCTTCTGGCCATCGCGGCCTCTTTTTTGGCGAACGCACCGGCTGACGCGGCGGCTGGTTTACAAGAAGAATTGCAGCCGTTATACAAAGCGGCCCGGGAGCAAAACATCGATCCGGCCCAGATCGCGCCGTCGACTTTATCTCCGGAAGATCAGTTCCGGCAAATCCAGCAAATCCTGCGGGAGACTTTGGAAATAAAAACACCCGCTGTTCAAGTATCAGCGGGCGAAGTTGATTCTACGGGCGTCACGATAGGTCAAAATGTCATTATTGAAAATTTGACGTCTTACCCGATCACCCTTGCAGAACTTATAAACTTGAAAGATCTGCAAACCGGCCAGCCCGTTGTCACCATAGGTCCCGATGGAAAGCCGTTTCTTGAGAATATACGTGTTACGTTTATCAATGAGGGAGATCCTGTCCCGGAAACTGCTTCATCGCCGGTTCAAGACGGCCAGAAGAATCTTGTTGTGAGAGCGCTGAAGGGTGCTGGTACGACAATAGCGACGCTTGCGGTAGTTTTTTGTCTGGGCTGCGGCGATATGCCATCGTACCGGCCTCCCCCCGGCGTGATCGCCGAAGGACCAACAGCGACGGGACAATATGGCAACGTTACGGAATTTTGGGTAGAAGGGCGGTTCGACCTTTCCGCATATGAGGGTTTACGTCTGACATTTCCTCCAGAACAAGCGGGCGTTAAATTCTATCTCCAGTTGCTTCCCCGAGGTTTTTCGCCGAATACTTCGATAGGATTGAGCCGGACATTTTTTGTTGTTCCACAAAGCGGGATCATTGATATCCCGTTAAATAATGTCCCGAGCGATTTTTTTTCTATCCATCCATACTACTTAGCTTCCATACAGCGTATTATCGTCCATTCGGGGGAAGGGGACGTTTACGATATTTATCATCCCTTGGACCAAGGTGCTGGAGATATTGCGATATTCGAAAGCATTATAGGCGTTCCTTCCCCCGCCGCGGGCTCGGTTGCTCAACGAGAGCTGACGTACGCGGGACAAGGGACGGACAAGGCCTCATCGCCAATGATGGAGGTCACCGATCGGCAGGCAACGGAAGAAGTGGGAAGCCCGACGCCAGAGGTATTTTTTGAGCAATTGCTGGATGAGCTGATCCATCGTAGCGATGCCGGCTCAGAGAACCCCCAAACGCCTTTACGGATCTTGGTCCCAGCCCCGCAAACAGTCGCTGATAGAGAAATATGGTCGAGCCATGGATTCACGGAAAAAAGCTCGGCACAGGATCGGGCGCGGGAAAGAGTGCTGGAACTTTTTAGTACCGGCAAGGTCAGGTCGAATATTGTCATTCCAGATGTCCCATATGGCCAGTTCTCCCATGCCAAACAGGAAGTCGTTCTCACGCTTACCGGGCCGGTCGAGATGTTTGGAAAAACGGTTCAGCAAATCCATCTTTATCGCCCCGGTGGTTTGGTGACAAAGACGCAAAAAGAGGCTTTGAAGAATCCCCAGGATGAAGCGCAGCGACAGATTTTAAAGGATGTCCTTTCGCAATTTGTCGTCATTGGTATTTTGCCATTGAGCATTGCGACACAGAGCGATCTCTATCAGGTATTAGCCGCCCTTCCCGTTGCCGAACAGGAGCGCATGAGCTATGCGCAATACTTTGTGACCGAGCAGGAATATATGTCCGTTTCAAAACCGCAGGTGCCCGCAATTTACCGGATAGAAGCCGTTGTCGGGAAAAAACAAGAGATAGAGGTAAGGGAAGATGGCCCGGAATCCATCCGGCAAAAAATAGCAGAAAGAAACCAGAAGATCATCGCAGAGACTTTTCCCAAGGTCGGGGCAACCGGCTACATTGTCCCGCAACCATTGTTTGATACGCTGACCTTTACGTTCCTTACTTCCCGGAAGACCGGGGCGCAACGTTACAACGATCTGGCAAAATATGTTTCCAGGCACAAAGAAAAAGGGGCCGGATCCGGGAATCTTGAAAAGATGTTCGGGGAAAATCCGGACCCTTCGTTACGCAAAGCGGTGGAAGAATTTTTAGGGTCTTTGGACAGATTTACGCCCCTTATTCCGGAAAAGGCGCTTGGTGAATCGGCGTCAGTCGATGCTGTCTATCTGTCGCGCGTGGCATGGAGGGATCTGGTCAGAACATTGCCTGCGGATCAACAGATGATGGTCTGGATAGCGGGGCACAACAGGACCGAGAGGTTTTATAAAATTTTAAGGAAATATAAAGAGTGGATGTTGAGTCCGGTAACGGTTGAGCCTTTTGTCGTGCCACAGCAATTTTCTTTGGAGGACAGGGAGCAGATCGGAGGATTGCTTAAAAATTTGCGCAGAGATGCCCGGGTGCCGGCAGGAACTTCGAAGAAAGAATTAAAAGCGGAGGTGATCCCTCTCCCCCTCTTTAAGGAGCGCCTGCACAAAGCGCTAGGATTTGATACAGACGCCAGCAGCAGGGCCATCAACAAACTGCTTGTAGGGCAAGAGGATGCCACTGTTCCCTTCGTGATCCTGAAATTTTTGTTCAAACAAAGAATGTCTGAAGTATATAAAAGTTTCTTAAAGAAAGCCCGGAAGGATTTTTACGCGCATATCATAGGGCGCAAGGAAATGGCGGAAGGTCCGGCCGCCGCCGCGGTATATCAAAGAAAAATTGACGAAGCGTTAGAAGAGGAGAACAATATCATTAAAAAATGGTATACCATCATTACCACTTCCTCGCCGCTGCAAGCGCAAACGAGCGACAAGGGGCCAGTGGTGAAAGGTGGTATTGACTTGAATCCGGCGCTGTTAGACCTGCAGATCAAGCGCGATGGGAACGGCGTGCCGCTGCCCTTGCCCATGCAGCCGATTCAGGATATGCATATCGAAGGTTTTCTGCCGGTCATCATCAACATCGTCCCAATCACTAACCTGCCGCTTCTTTTAGGGCTGGATCTGCCGGCACAGGAAGAGAAGCCGGTGCAATTGACCTATCAGCAGTTGAGCTTGGGCTTGACGCAGAATAAAGAACGATTTTACGGCCGTGATCTGGAAGAAATTTTTGCCCCGGCTATTTAAAAACTTGACAAAATTCAAAGCGCAGGGTATATTTTACATGTTGTTGACGGTTGGCCGACGGTGGCCAGCGAAAGGTTCACATCAGACACAGGCGTCCGATGTTCCCGATTCTGGGGGATATCGGATTTTTTTGTTTGACCAAGCCTTTGGCTTGGTCAAACAACCCCAACGCTTGATTTGCCGAACGCAGAGAGGCAAATCAGTTGGGGTAAGGTACCTAGCAAAAACATCTTGACAAAAATCAGGGCTGATTTTATACTGACGAAAATTTAGCGTCGATGTCTCCTCACGCGGGTGTCCATGTTTTTAGAAGAAAATCAAGGGCAATGAAGTCCTCAAAACGCCGAACTCCGGCCTTAAGAGGACTTTTTTATTGAAAGGGAGTTTCCAAACAACATTAAGTTAAGGAGATTTGCGATGGGCGCAAGATCACGTATTTCAGAGGTGGCTGTTAATGACAAAGGAGAAACGACGATGGAGATAGCAACAGGTATTGCCGGTGGAGTCAATTCCATCCAGGATATTTACGGCAGCAACGTCTTCAGCTTAAAGACGATGCGTAACTATTTGTCCGAGAAGGCTTACGCGTCTTTGAGCAAAACGATCAAAGAGGCCGGAAAGCTTGACCCTTCGATCGCTGATGAAGTGGCCGAGGCCATGAAGAATTGGGCGCTTTCCAAAGGCGCTACGCATTATACGCATTGGTTCCAGCCCTTGACCGGATTGACGGCGGAAAAACATGATTCCTTTATTTCTCCGGACGGTGAAGGCGGTGTCGTTCTGGAATTCTCCGGAAGCGAACTCATCCAGGGCGAACCGGACGCGTCGAGCTTTCCTTCCGGCGGATTAAGACCGACCTTTGAAGCGCGCGGGTATACCGGATGGGATCCGACAAGCCCGGCTTTTATTAAAGAAGGCCCGAAGGGTTCCACGCTTTGTATCCCCACGTATTTCGTCGGCTGGAAGGGCGAGGCGCTGGACAAGAAAACGCCTTTGCTGCGCTCGATGAAAGCTTTGAACAAACAAATTGAGCGTTTGGCCAAAATTTTGGGCATCAAATGCACGCAGAAACCTTACGCGACCCTAGGCGGCGAACAGGAATATTTTCTCATCGACCGCAACTATTACAACCAGAGGATCGATCTCGTCCAGACCGGACGCACCTTGTACGGAAAAGAACCGGCCAAACATCAGCAGATGGCCGATCATTATTTCGGCGCTATCAAGGACCGCATCATCGCGTTCATGGAAGATTTCGACCGCGAAATGTGGAAGTTAGGGGCTCCGAGCAAAACGCGTCACAACGAAGTTGCTCCAGCGCAGTATGAAATTGCTCCGATCTTTGAGAACCAGAACCTCGCCGTCGATCACAATATGTTATGTATGGAAACCATGCAGAAGGTCGCCAAGCGTCACGGGTTGGCGTGTCTTTTGCACGAAAAACCTTTTGCCGGCGTCAACGGGTCCGGAAAACATAATAACTGGTCAGTAACCGGGCCTGATGGCAAAAACTGGTTCTCTCCGGGGAGCAATCCTCATGAAAATGAGCGGTTTTTGATTATGGTGGCTGCGGTTCTTAAGGCCGTCGATGAAGGCGCCGCGCTTTTGCGCGCTGGTGTCGCTTCCGCCGCCAACGATCATCGTTTGGGGTCTCATGAAGCTCCTCCGGCGATCATCTCGGTATATCTGGGTGAGCAATTGACGGATATCATTGAGCAGATCGAAAAAGGCGGGGCCAAGTCGTCCAAAGCGGGTGGGACGCTCGAAGTCGGGGTCGATTCCTTGCCGATCTTGCCGCGCCACGCGTCGGACCGTAACCGAACGTCACCTTTTGCCTTCACGGGTTCGAAATTCGAGTTTCGCGCGGTCGGTTCTTCAATGAGCCTGGCCGGCCCGAACGTTATCCTTAACACGATCGTGGCGGATGCCATTGATCAGATCTGCACCGAGCTTGAATCCGCGGGCGGGGGCAATATCAATAAAGCCGTCCAGAAACTCCTGCAGAGCATTATCAAAAAGCACAAGCGGGTCATTTTTAATGGTGATAATTACACCGAAGAGTGGGCCAAGGAAGCCAAGAAAAGAGGCCTTCCGAATTTGAAGACGACACCCGAAGCGCTCGCCGTCACCAAAGACGCCAAAGTCATCGCTATGTTCGAGCGGCATGGCGTATTGACCAAGACCGAGCTGATTTCCCGGTACGACGTTTACATGGAAACTTACAACACGATCCTCAAGTATGAGTCGGACCTGGCGGCCCAGATGGCCAAGAATATGATCATGCCGGCCGTATTGAATTATCAGGGCGGATTGGCGGAGACCATTAAAGCCGTCGAGACCAGCAATAAGGGCAAGGTCACCGAGACCCGCAAGATCCTCAAGGAAGTCACGGATTTGACCGAGACCGCCTGGGGCAGAATCGCCAAACTTGAAAAGGCCAGCCCCAGCGGTAACGCGGAAAAAATCAAATCCGCCATGGAAGAATTAAGGGAGACCATCGATACACTCGAAGGTTATGTTCCGGCAGAAACCTGGCCGTTGCCTTCCTATTCAGAAATGTTGTTTTTGTTTTAATTCGCCCGATTGATGATATCGGCGAATTAACCTATAAGTGAAAAGCCCTTTAGTTCACGAACTAAAGGGCTTTTCCATCTACCTGATCCTATGATACTTATTTTAAAACATATCGAAATTGAAGGCCCGGAAACGATCGGCCAATTTCTTACCGATGAGGGATTCGCGATCAAGGTCCTTGATCTGCATAAGGGAGACCTTTTTCCCAAAACGTTCGATCACCTCGACGCCGTGATCATCCTGGGTGGACCGATGAACGTTTACGAAGAAAAAAAGTATCCGTTCCTGAAGGAAGAAAATACTTTTATCCAGGGGATCCTCAAGCGCGGGATTCCTTTTTTAGGCATTTGTCTGGGAAGCCAATTGCTCGCCAAGGCTTCCCAGGCCACCGTGGGCAGCTCACCGGAAAAGGAGATCGGATTTTCGCCGGTCCAATTGACCACGGCAGGAAAAAAAGACCCACTATTTGAAGGTGTTAAGGGACAATTCGATGTGTTCCAGTGGCATGAAGATATGTTTGAGGTTCCCGCTAACGGCACGCTTTTGGCTTCCTCATCCGTGTGTCCACATCAGGCGTTTCGCGTAGGCAGATGCGCCTACGGCGTGCAATTTCATATTGAGATCACCGACAAAAGCATCCGCGAATGGTCGGATGAATACTTTACGGCGGGCGACCGGAGTTTTGCGCAAAAGAAGAAAACGATGCTTGAGGATTACCAGAAGAAAAAAGACCAATTCCACGGTGTTGCTGATAAGATATATTCGAACTTTTTAGATATCATTTTACAGTCACAAAGTCACCAGGTCACCAAGTGACAGGCCCCAAATGCTCCGCATTGCTCTAGCCCAGATCAATCCAACCGTCGGCGATCTTCCCGGCAACCGCCAAAAGATCGTCGAATATATCCAGCGCGCCCGCGCGAAGGACGCGGATATCGTTGTTTTCCCCGAATTGGCGATCTGCGGCTACCCGCCGGAAGACCTTCTTTTAAAAGAACACTTCGTTCGTGATAGTATCAAATCTTTGCAAGCGCTGACCGGCGAGGTCAAGGGTATCGCGGCCGTTGTTGGGTTCGTCGATATCGATAAGGACAAGCGCCTGTACAACGCTGCCGCGGTCATTTCCGATGGCCGGTTAAAAGGCGTTTACCGCAAGAAAGAACTGCCCAATTATGGGGTTTTCGACGAGAAACGTTATTTTACCGCAGGCAATGACGAGGTTATTTTTGCTTTGGGTGGACATGTCTTTGGCGTGACGATCTGCGAAGATATCTGGATCGAGGGAAGCGTTTATCAAAAACAGGTCAAGAATGGCGCGACCGTCCTTATCAATCTTGCCAGTTCGCCCTACGACGTGGGCAAACTCAAGAAGCGGCAAGAATTATTGCGCAAAAGAGCGCGCCAGACCAAGGCATTTATTTGTTATGCCAATCTGGTCGGTGGCCAGGATGAGCTGGTTTTCGACGGCGGCAGCATGATTTTAGATCCGTGCGGCAAAATGTTTGCCTTCGGCAAATCGTTCGAAGAAGATCTGGTGGTCGCGGATGTTCCGGTAAGACCTAAGAAGAAAACGTCTAAAGCGGTTGTGTTGAGCAAAGGCATTTTTCATGCGACGGAAACGCCAGTCGGTAAGCAGATTGCGCCGGAAGGAACGGACCTTGAGCGGATCTATAAAGCGTTGGTTCTGGGCACGCGGGATTATATGCGCAAAAACAAATTCCGTGACTGTTTGATCGGTTTAAGCGGCGGGATCGATTCGTCACTCGTCGCCGCGATCGCCGTTGACGCCATCGGCAAAGGCAATGTCATTGGGGTTTCGATGCCTTCGCGCTTTACTTCCACTGGAACGCGCAGCGATGCCCGTTCGTTAGCTCAAAATCTGGGGATCAAATTCCATGAGATCTCCATTGAGCGGATGTTCGTTGTGTATCTGGAACAATTGCGGGAGGTTTTTGGAGAACAGCCCTTCGGCTTGGCCGAGGAGAACCTGCAGGCCCGTATCCGGGGGACGATCGTGATGACTTTGTCTAACCGCTGGGGCAGTTTGGTTTTGACGACAGGCAATAAAAGCGAGGTAGGGGTCGGTTATTGTACGTTATATGGAGATATGAGCGGCGGATTTGCGGTCATCAAAGATGTTCCCAAAACGACCGTGTACCAACTGGCCCGATTGGTCAATAAAAAGGCCGGAAAAGACGTTATCGCGCAAAGCGTCTTAGAGCGCGCGCCGACCGCGGAATTGCGGGAAAACCAGAAAGACCAGGATTCTTTACCCCCGTATGATATTTTGGATGAAATGTTAAAGGAATACGTGGAAGAACACCGTTCTTTGGCGTATATGGCGCGCAAGAACGACAAGGAGCTGGTCAAAAAAGTCATCGCCATGGTCGACCGCAACGAATACAAGCGCCGCCAGGGGCCGCCTGGCATCAAAATTACGCCCCGCGCGTTTGGAAAAGACTGGCGTTTACCGATCACGAATAAATATCGGGAATTTTAGGCAGGAAGATCGTATTTTTAAATGATGCATCATTATACTCACCAACAAGTTAGATGCTTGAACAGAAGAACGATAAGGCGGAATTTTCAATTGCATTCCAGTAAAAAATAAGTAAAATGGATACGCTATGATTCCTAAACAATACAAATCGAAAAAAGGATTATATGACCCGCGCTTTGAGCACGATAGCTGCGGGGTCGGGTTTGTTGCCCATTTAAAGGGCGAGAAATCCCACGTGATCATCCGTAACGGCATCCAGGTTCTGGAAAATTTGAGCCATCGCGGCGCGTGCGGGTGTGATCCGGAAACCGGTGACGGCGCCGGGATCACCGTCCAGATGCCGGATACGTTCTTGCGCAAGAAATGCGCGCAACTGCACATCGATCTGCCGCCTTTGGGCGATTACGGCGCGGGGATCGTCTTTTTGCCGCCAAGCGCGGAAGACCGCAATGTGATGGAGCAATGGACCGAAAATATCATCCGCGAGGAAGGCCAAAAATTTTTAGGCTGGCGTGAGGTGCCACATGATCCTACCAAAATAGGCAAGGTCGCGCGTTCCGTTATGCCCGCTTTTAAACAGCTTTTTATCGGTCGGGGGAAAAATACCGCATCCGATGCCTTCGAGCGCAAGCTCTACGTTATCCGCAAGCGCTTGTACAACAAGGTGCAGGCCTCTGTTTTGAATCAGCGCAATTATTATTATTTCTGCAGTCTTTCCAATAAAACGCTCGTTTATAAAGGCCAATTGATGGCTGAACAGCTGGACCGTTTTTTTTCAGACCTAAGTGATCCTGACATGATCTCGGCTTTGGCGATGGTGCATTCACGTTACAGTACCAACACGTTCCCGACGTGGGCGCTGGCGCATCCGTACCGGATGATCGCGCATAATGGCGAGATCAATACGCTGCGCGGAAACATCAACTGGATGCACGCGCGCGAAATGCAATTTGCCAGCAAGGCCTTCGGTAAAGATCTCAAAAAAGTCCTCTCGATCGTTGTGCCGCACGGCAGCGATTCGGCGACGTTCGATAATGTTTTTGAGATGCTCGTTTTATCCGGACGTTCACTCGCGCACGCGATCATGATGATGATCCCTGAAGCCTGGAACGGGCACGAAAGCATGTCGCAGGAAAAAAAGGACTTCTACGAATATCATTCCTGCTTAATGGAGCCGTGGGACGGCCCGGCTTCGATGACTTTTACCGACGGGCGCTACATCGGTGCGGTCCTGGACCGTAACGGACTTCGTCCTTCACGCTATTGGCTGACTAAAGACGATCTGGTAATCATGGCTTCCGAAACCGGCGTGTTACCGGTCGAGACGGATAAAATCTTGAAGAAATGGCGCCTGCAGCCGGGCAAGATATTTTTGATCGATACCCAGGCCGGACGCATCATCGACGATGAAGAAATCAAGGGCGGATACGCGACCCGCAAGCCTTACGGCAAGTGGCTCAAGGAAAATCTGGTGACCCTTGAAAGTTTGCCCAAGCCCAAGAAGGTGCACGGCTTTAACGCCAAGACACTTCTCGAACGCCAGAAAGCTTTCGGTTACACGCTGGAAGATTTGAAAATTCTTTTACAGCCGATGGCCACAACGGGTCTGGAAGCGACCGGTTCGATGGGCAACGACGCGCCGTTGGCCGTTTTGTCGCAACGCCCGCAGCTTCTTTTTAATTATTTTAAACAGCTTTTCGCGCAGGTCACCAATCCGCCCATCGATTCGATCCGTGAGGAAGTCGTCATGGACGAGTCCGTGATGCTTGGCAGCGAAGGGAATCTTCTCGATGAAACGCCGGAGCACGCCCATCGCCTGCGCGTCGCGCGGCCGATCCTGACCAATGAAGAATTGGAAAAGATCCGTCATGTGGATATTGGTAGCCTCAAGACCACAACGTTGTCAGCGGTCTTTGACGCGGTCAAGGGGCCGGAAGGCCTGGAGCCGGCCATGGAAAAATTGTTCCGTGAAGCGGACAAAGCGATTGAAGCGGGCTACACGATCCTGATCTTGTCCGACCGTGATGTCAGCAAAGATAATGTCCCGATCCCATCGTTGTTGGCCTGCTCGGGATTGCATCATCATTTGATCCGTCGGGGGACACGTACCAAGGTGAGCTTGGTCCTGGAAACCGGAGAGGCCCGCGAGATGCATCATTTTGCCGTGTTGATCGGCTATGGGGCGAACGCCATCAACCCGTATCTTGCTTTTGAAACCATCGAAAGCGAGATCCGCGAAAAGATTTATCCGGAAAATCTCGACAGCGAGCACGCGCACAAGAATTTTTTGAAAGCGACCCACAAAGGATTACTGAAGATCATCTCCAAAATGGGGATCTCCACGATCCAGTCGTATTGCGGGGCGCAGATCTTCGAAGCGGTCGGCCTGGGTGAAGAATTGGTGAAGAAATATTTTACCGCCACACCTTCACGCATCGGTGGTATCGGTATCGAGACCGTGGCCGAGGAAGCGCTGCGTCGGCATAAAAACGCGTATCCGACGGAAAATGTTTACGACACGATGCTCGAGGAAGGCGGCGATTATCATTGGCGTAAAGAAGGTGAACATCACCAGCTTAACCCCAAGACCGTTGCCATGCTTCAGCATGCGGTGCGCAGCTGCAAATACGACCTTTACAAACAATTCGCGCAGATCGTCAACAGCCAGGAAACGAATTTTGCCAGCATCCGTGGATTGATGAAATTTAAAAAAGGCAACTCCATTCCTATTGAGGAAGTTGAGCCCTCCGCCGAGATCGTGAAGCGTTTCGCCACTGGCGCTATGAGCTATGGTTCTATTTCCAAAGAAGCGCATGAAACCCTCGCCATCGCGATGAACCGCATGGGCGGGTTTTCCAACACGGGCGAGGGCGGCGAGGACGCAGACCGGTATAAGAAAGACCCCAATGGCGACTGGCGCCGCAGCCGCATCAAACAGGTCGCGGCCGGCCGTTTCGGCGTGACGATCGAATACCTCGTCAACTCCGACCAGATGCAGATCAAGATGGCGCAGGGGGCTAAGCCCGGCGAGGGTGGCCAGCTTCCCGGACATAAGGTGAGCAAGGAAATCGCCGCGACCCGTCATACGATGCCGGGCGTGGGCTTGATTTCACCGCCGCCACACCACGATATTTATTCGATTGAAGATCTGGCGCAGCTTATTCATGATTTAAAAAATGCCAACTCCAAGGCGGACGTGAGCGTGAAGCTTGTTTCCGAGATCGGTGTCGGGACGATCGCTGCCGGCGTTTCCAAAGGAAAATCCGACCACGTTTTGATCAGCGGCTTCGAAGGCGGCACGGGCGCCTCGCCGCAAACTTCGATCAAGCACGCCGGTTTGCCGATGGAATTAGGCATCGCCGAAACGCAGCAAGTTCTGGTCATGAACGATCTGCGCGGGCGTATCCGCGTGCAGACCGACGGGCAATTGAAAACCGGCCGCGACGTTGTGATCGCCGCGATGCTCGGCGCCGATGAATTCGGTTTTTCCACGATCGCTCTGATTTCGGTGGGGTGTATTCTTTTGCGTAAATGTCATTTGAATACCTGTTCGGTGGGGATCGCCACGCAAGACAAGGAATTGCGCAAGCAATTTACCGGCACGCCGGACCACGTGGTCAATTTGTTCAAATTTATCGCCGAAGAAATACGTGAGATCATGGCCGAATTGGGATTCCGTAAATTCGAGGACATGGTCGGGCGCGTGGACATGCTTGAGACCAGGGACGTCATCGACCACTGGAAGGCAAAAGGGATCGATTTGACCAACATTTTGCATAAACCCGACGTGCCAGCGAACG
>Ga0209726_10000631_pt1 | contig 64168 bp, 58 predicted proteins | sample Subgrocontami54m_FD_187453 | JGI IMG/M metagenome (GOLD analysis project Ga0209726, IMG submission 187453) | Subsurface groundwater microbial communities from S. Glens Falls, New York, USA - GMW46 contaminated, 5.4 m (SPAdes) (version 3) | ecosystem: Environmental > Aquatic > Deep subsurface >...
CCATGCCAAGCCGGCCTTGAATCTCCTTCAGGAGTTTCAGGATCTGCGCCTGCACCGTCACGTCGAGCGCGGTCGTCGGCTCATCCGCGATCAGCAGATCCGGCTCATTGGCGAGCGCCATGGCGATCATCACGCGCTGACGCTGACCGCCGGACAATTGGTGGGGATAGCTGTCGAGCCGCGTTTCGGGATCGGGAATATCCACTTGCGTCAGCAATTCGACGATGCGGCGGCGAGCGGCGGATCCGGTGAGGCCGCGGTGCAGCAGGAGAATCTCGCCGATCTGCTTCTCGATGGTGTGCAGCGGATTGAGCGAGGTCATCGGTTCCTGGAAGATGATGGTGATGTCATCGCCGCGTACACGCCGGATCTGGTCTTCCGGAAGATTCAGCAGTTCCTGGCCCTTGAAACGGACCGAGCCGGAAGGATGCGACGCCGCCGGATAAGGCAAGAGCTTCATCACCGAGAGCGCGGTGACCGACTTGCCGGAACCCGATTCGCCGACGAGGGCCACCGTCTCGCCCTTGGCGACGTCGAAGGAAATGCGGTCGACGGCCAGCACCTGGCGGTCGCCCTGCCGAAAGGCGACGGAGAGGTCGCGGACAGAGAGAAGGGGATCCGTCATCGCGTAATTTCTTGCATCGTTTCTTCAATCACAGCGGCAGCAATCTGTCGGCACTGTTGTGGCCGCTTCGAAGCCATATGCCGGTCATTCGTCAGGATAATAGAACATTCGGCATGGTCCGCTGTCGCCAAGTGAATAGCATCAGGCAGTTTAATAGATTTGTCATCCTTGCGGATATGTGCCGCCAAGATCAATATCCCGCGGTTGACATGAACCGCGGTGAGACCTCGGCTGTTGGCGATGAGATCGAGGTAGCCGGTAGCGACCGTAGCTAAACCCATTTCGAGTGGCTTCACCAGTAGTTCAGCAAGAGAGAGTTCGCTGGTGACCAGAATTCCACCGCGCTGTTCGCTTAAGTCGAACAAGCTCCATAAGGCGCGGTGTGTGTCCGATTGCTCCCAACCCTCGATCGCAGCGATGAACGCATTGGTATCCAAATATATACGCATCCCCGTCTGCTACATCCATTCATCGCGCAACGCGCGGATACGCGCCACCGCCTCCTCAGCGCTTGTCTGAGGCCAGTTACCAACTCGGTGCCGGGCTTCGTCGATTTCCTTCTTGATTTGAGAGAAGGATTTACGTGGCCTGTCCGCTTCCATTTCGACGGTGACACGAACGGTAACGCCTGGCGGGAGGGTCCCCCGCAGGTCCTCCGGCAGATTAGACGCCGGATAATTCTCGCGAACGATCTTGTTCATGACCATCATCCTTATGGGCCTATTATGGCAAATTTCTATCCAAAAGTCTTCCGTGGATCGAAGGCGTCGCGCACCGCTTCGCCAACGAAGATGACGAGCGACAGCATGGTTGCGATGGAAAAGAATCCGGCAAGGCCGAGCCACGGCGCCTGGACGTTGGACTTCCCCTGCGACAGCATCTCGCCCAGCGACGGCGATCCTGGCGGCAACCCGAAGCCGAGGAAGTCCAGCCCGGTCAGCGTCATCACCGAGGAGGAGAGGATGAACGGCAGGAATGTCATCGTCGCCACCATGGCGTTCGGCAGCAAATGCCGGAAGATGATGACCGCATTGGAAACGCCGAGCGCGCGCGCCGCCTGGATATATTCGAAATTGCGGCCGCGCAGGAATTCGGCGCGCACCAGCCCGACCAACGATACCCAGGAGAATAGCAGCAAGATTCCCAGCAGTGTGAAAAAGCCCGGCACCAGCACGGAGGAGAGGATGAGCAAAAGATAGAGTTCCGGAATCGTGGTCCAGATCTCGATGAAGCGCTGGAACAGGAGATCGATCCAGCCTCCGAAATAGCCTTGCACCGCGCCGGCGGCGACCCCGACGATCGATGAGATGATGGTGAGGATCAGTCCAAATAGAACGGAGATGCGAAAACCATAGAGCAGCCGCGCGACGACATCGCGGCCCTGATCGTCGGTCCCGAGCCAATTATATTCAAGATCGCGGCAACTCTTCAGGCCCTTGCGTTCCACCACCGGCTGGCATTCTTTCTCCGTCAGCATCCACGTCGGCTTCGAGGGCGCCGGCGTCGGCAGGTCGAGATTATGCGTGTCGTAGGAGTAACGCACCGGCGGCCAGATCATATAGCCGCCCTTATCGGCGATCAGCTTCTGCAGGAACGGATCGCGATAGTCCGCCGCGGTTTCAAAATCGCCGCCGAATGTCGTCTCGGTGTAAGTGACGAAAGCGGGGAAGTAGGATTTTCTTTCGTAACGAAGATAGAGCGGCTTATCGTTGGCGATGAGCTCGGAAAACAGCGTGACGACGAATAAGACCAGAAAAATCCAGAACGCCCAGTAGCCGCGCCGATTGTCCTTGAAATTCTGCCAGCGGCGGCGATTGATCGGAGACAGGGCGATACCGCGGCGCTCCGGCAATATCGCGAGGCCCATCGGCCCCACCGCCGCCGTATCGGGAGTTTTGGAGCCGATGCGGGCGTCCATATCAGACCTCCCGCGTCTCGAAATCGATGCGCGGATCGATCCAGGTATAGGTCAGATCCGAGATCAAATTCACCACCAGCCCGACAAGCGAGAAGATGTAGAGCGTGGCGAACACCACCGGATAATCACGGTTGAGCACGCTCTCGAAGCCGAGCAGGCCAAGCCCGTCGAGCGAGAAAATGGTTTCGATCAGCAACGAGCCGGAAAAGAAGGCGTGGACAAAAGCGCCGGGAAATCCCGCGACGACGATGAGCATGGCGTTACGGAATACATGCCCGTAAAGCACCTGCGTTTGCGTGCAGCCCTTGGCGCGGGCGGTGAGCACATATTGTTTGCGGATTTCGTCGAGAAAAGAGTTCTTGGTGAGCAAGGTCATGGTGGCGAAGGCGGCCAGCGCCATCGAGATGATGGGCAGCGTCAGGTGCCAAAAATAATCGATGATCTTCTGCCACCACGACAACTGCGCCCAATTGTCGGAGGTCAGCCCGCGCAGCGGAAACACGTCGAAAAACGAGCCGCCGGCAAAAAGAATGATGAGAAGGATCGCGAACAGGAATCCGGGAATGGCGTAACCGATGATGACCACGGCCGACGTCCAGGTATCGAAGCGCGAGCCGTCGCTGATCGCCTTGCGGATGCCGAGCGGGATGGAGATGAGATAGGTCAGCAACGTCATCCAGATTCCGAGCGACATCGAAACCGGCAATTTTTCCTTCACCAGCTGAAGCACGCTGACGTCGCGGAAATAGCTCTTGCCGAAATCGAACCGGGCATAGTTCCACAGCATCAGGAAAAAGCGCTCATGCGCCGGCTTGTCGAAGCCGAATTGCTTTTCCAGGCTCTTGATGAATTCGGGGTCGAGACCCTGCGCGCCGCGGTATTTGGAATTCACCGCGTCGATGGATCCGCCCGGTAGCTGGCTGCGAGCGCCGAAGTCGCCGCCGGGGGCGCCGGAAATCCGCGACGTCGCTCCGGTATCTCTTCCGGTGAGCTGCGCAATAACTTTCTCGACCGGTCCGCCAGGCGCAAACTGCACCACGAGGAACGATACCAGCATGATGCCGAACAAGGTCGGCACCATGAACAACAGGCGGCGGATGAGATAAGCGGTCATTGCGTGCGTTTGGTCCGTGTCGTCGAACTCTAAGTTCCCTCCCCCCTTGTGGGGGAGGGTTAGGGAGGGGGGTGAAACATAGCGCGATGATTGCTTGGCGTACCCCCCTCCCGGCCCTTCAGGCCGACCTCCCCCACAAGGGGGGAGGTAACCGGGCTGTTCCTTCCGTCGCTATCTCGCTTCCAATTTCGCCGCCTTGTCCCGGTCGTACCACCATGTTTCCGGAATGCCGCGCGCATAGCGCGGCTTTGTCGCGGGACGCGCGAACATGTCCCAATAGGCGATGCGGTGCGAGGCCGCGTACCAGTGCGGCACCCAGTAGCGCCCGGCGCGGACCACGCGGTCGAGCGCCCGGCAGGCCGTGGTCAGCGCCTCGCGCGTTTCCGCCGAAATAGCCTTGTCGATCAGCGCGTCGATGACGGGATCGGCGATGCCCGCGAGATTCTGCGTGCCCTTGGTCGCCGCCGCCTGCGACGAAAGATAGGTGCGCAGCCCATCGCCGGGCGTCGATGAAAAGCTGAAGCGCTCCACTGTCACGTCGAAATCGAAATCGTCCACGCGCGCGCGATACTGCACCGGATCGACCAGGCGCACTGTCGCATCCATGCCGAGCGCGCCCAGGTTCTTGATATAGGGCGCGTGGTGCGGCTGGAAGCTGGGCTCATCGAGTAGGAATTCGATGGTGATCGGCACGCCCTTTTTGTCCACGCGCTTGCCGTTCTTGATGACGAATCCCGCGTCCTGCAGAAGCTGGGTGGCTTTCCGCAATAGCGCGCGATCCTGGCCTGAACCGTCCGACACCGGCGGCACGAACGGTTCGCCGAAAACCTCGTCCGGCAGCTTGCCGCGGAACGGCTCAAGCAGCGCGAGTTCCGCTGCGCTCGGCTTGCCCACCGCCATCAGATCGGAATTCTGGAACACCGAATGGGTGCGCTTGTAAGCGCCGTACATGATGGTCTTGTTGGTCCATTCGAAATCGAAGGCATAGATCAGCGCCTCCCGCAGCCGCGCGTTCTTGAACTTTTCTCGCCGCGTGTTGAAGAACCAGCCCTGCGCGCCCGAGGGCGTATCGTCGGGCAGGATCTCCTGCTTCACGCGGCCGTCGCGGATAGCGGGGAAGTCGTAGCGCGTGGCCCAGACGCGCGAGGTGAACTCCTCGCGGAAGAGATAGTTCTTCGCGGTGAAGGCCTGAAACCCCGCCTCGCGGTCGCGGTAGAATTCATAGCGCACGACATCGAAATTGTTGTGCCCGCGCCGCGTCGGCAGGTCGGCGCCCCACCAATCCTTCACGCGCTCGTATTCGATGTAGCGCCCCGCCTCGAACCGTCCGACCTTGTAAGGCCCGGAACCAAGCGGCACGTCGAGCGTCGATTCGTCGAAATTCTTCTTGGAATAGTAGGCGCGCGAGAAGATCGGCAGCGTCGCGACGAACAGCGGCACGTCGCGCCCGCGCTTCGGCGCAAACCGCGCAACCACCGTCGAATCGTCAATCGCCTCGCTGCCGGCAAAGTCGCGCGTGAGCTGCTGGATGATCGGATGGCCCTTCTCCTTCAGCAAATTGAGCGAGAAGGCCACATCGTGGGCCGTGATGCGCGTGCCGTCATGGAACTTGGCTTCCGGCCGCAGCAGGAAACGATAGGTCAACTTGTCCGGCGAGATGCGGACGCCGCGCGCCGCCAGGCCATAAAGCGAATCCGGCTCATCCAAAGCCGACGCCATCAGGCTGGCGAAAGTAAGCTCGATGCCCTGTGCGGCATCACCTTTCAAGATGAAGCCGTTGAGCGAATTGAAGGTGAGAAAGTTCTGGTTGTACTGCTTCGTCGGCCCGATCTGCGAAAACATCCCGCCCTTGGGTGCGCTCGGATTCACGTAGTCGAAATGCTTGAAGTCCGCCGGGTATTTGAGATCGCCGAAGGCCGAGATGCCGTGGCGCTCCGGTTCATCCTGCGCGAAAGCGCGAAAACCGAACGCGCCTGCCGCTACTGTAGCGGCGCTCATGATGAGAGCTTGACGGCGCGACACGCTGTTCCCTCCCCCCTTGCGGGGGAGGGGTAGGGAGGGGGGTATTTTGAAACGATCGTGCATCGGTTTGGCTTATCCCCCTCCCGCCGCGCTGCGCGCGTCGACCTCCCCCGCAAGGGGGGAGGTGGGAAGAAGAGCGTTGCGTCGAGACTTCACTACCGCGTCCCTGTCTTGGCCGCTTTCGCGGTGTCCCACCACCACACCGTGGGAAAGGCCGACGCGCCGTATTTCGGCAATTCCGGCGGACGGCCGAAACGGTCCCACCGCGCCGTGCGGACTTTGTCATACGTAAATTGCGGCACGACATAGTGGTTCCACAGCAATACCCGGTCGAGCGCCTTGGTGGCGGCGACAAGCTCTTCCCTATTCTTGGCGAAGATGACCCGGTCGATCAGCGCATCCACCGCCGGATTCTTGATGCCGGCGAGATTGCGCGAGCCCGGCTGGTCGGCCGCCGGCGAACCCCAATAGCCGCGCTGCTCGTTGCCGGGCGAGAGCGACTGGCCCCAGCTTCCGATCACAGTATCGAAATCCCAATTGCGTATGCGGTTTTCGTATTGCGCGTCATCCACCGTGCGAACGGTGACGTCGATGCCGAGCCTTTCGAGCGAAGGCTTGTAAAACAGCACGAAGCGTTCGGTATTGGGATTGTCGACGAGAAACTCGACCGTGAAGGGCTCACCGCCTTTCGCGTACACCAGCCGCTTGTCGCGCACCTCATATCCCGCTTCCTTCATCAGCCGGACGGCCTCGCGCAGGTTGGCGCGCACCGCCTCCGCGTTGCCGCCCACGGGATTGACATAGGGCGCCGTGAAAACCTCCGCCGGCACCTTGCCTCGCACGCTTTCCAGAATCTGCAACTCCAAGCCCTGCGGCAGACCGCGCGCGGCAAGCTCGGTGCCTTCGAAATAGCTCGCGATCCGCCGGTACTGGCCATAGAAGAGTTGCTTGTTCATCTCCTCGAAATCGAAGGCAAAGTTGAAAGCGCGGCGCACGCGCGCATCCTTGAACTTGTCGCGCCGGGTGTTGAGGATGAAAGCCTGCATCACGCCGGTATTGCGGATGGGGAATTCCTCCAGCGCCACCCGTTTTTCCTTCACGGCAGGGAAATCATAAGCCGTCGCCCAGTTCTTGGCGCTGCTCTCGGTGCGCCAATCGACGTGATCGGCCTTCAACGCCTCCAGCGCGACGATGGTGTCGCGGAAATATTCGAAGCGCAATTCATCGAAGTTGTCGCGCCCGATATTCACGTTGACGTCCTTGCCCCAATAATCCTTCACCCGTTCGTAGGCGATCGTGCGCCCGGCCACGAATTCCTTGATCCGATACGCTCCATTGCCGAGCGGTGGCTCGAGCGTGGTCGCGGCTATGTCGCGCTTGTTGCCCGCCTTGTCGGTGCCTTCCCAATAATGCTTCGGCAGCACGTTGAGCTGGCCGACGATCTGCGGCAGCTCGCGGTTGCCGGGCTGGTCGAAGGTGAAAGTGATCTCGCGCTCGCCGGTTTTTTCCGCCTTCACGACATGCCGGTAGTAGGCCGACAATTGCGGGTGGTTTTTCTTGAAGGCATCGAACGAGAAGATCACGTCCTCGGGCGTCACCGGCTTGCCGTCGTGCCACTTGGCTTCCCGCCGCAAGCGATAGATAACGGACGAAAAATCGTCGGGATAGCTCACCGCTTCCGCCAGCAATCCGTATTCGCTCGACACCTCGTCGAGCGACGAGGCCATCAAGGTGTCATAGAGGGTGTCGATGCCGTTCGCGAGCGAACCTTTCACGCCGGAGACGACCAAATTGAAATTGTCGAAGGTCTGCCCGCCCGCGATCAGCCGCACGACGCCGCCTTTCGGCGCAGCCGGGTTGACGTAGGCGAAATGCTTGAAGCCGGCGGGGTAAAGCAAATCGCCGAACAGCGACAGCCCGTGCCGCCATGTGCGCTGGGCGGCGGCGCCTTGCGCGGCCAGCGGCTTTACGCCCAAGGCGCTCACGGCCGGCGCGGCAAGGCCGATAACACCGGCCTGGATCAGGGTTCGACGGGTCAGGCTCACAGCAACCTCCGGACACGGAACAGGCGGGGCCAAGTTTTCAAGGATTATGTCGGTTTTGGGAAGGGCTGCCAGTTAACTCCCGTTAAGCTGGAAAGTGCCGCTTTGCCGCATGAACACGCACGCAAAATGCAAACGGCCGGGCATTGGCCCGGCCGTCTTTAGCACGATAGCAGCGCGCAAGCTTACCTTTGTCCGGCAGGCCGGGCGGGAGGCTGCCCGCTGCCGGTCTGCGGTTTCGCGGGGGCGGCGGCAGGCGCCGGCGGCTGCGCGGCGGCCGGGGCTTCCGCCGCTTTCGGCAGCGGAACCGGATTGTCGGCACGGGTGCGTAGGTAGTCGATCACGTCCGCCCGCTCGGTGCCGCGCGGCAGGCCGGCGAAGGTCATGCTGGTGCCGCGGATATAGCTGGTCGGCGCCAAGAGGAATTGGTTGAGTTCCTCGAAGGTCCATTCGCCGCCTTTGGCCTTCATGGCGGCTGAATAGTTGAAGCCGGGAACCGATGCCCGGGCCCGCCCGACGATGCCCCATAGATTGGGGCCGACGCGGTTTGGGCCGCCTTTCTCGAAGGTATGGCAGGCGACGCATTTCTTGGCCGAGGCTTCGCCGCGTTCCACGGAAGCTTTTTGCAGCAGCGTTTCGATCGGCTCGGAAGCCGGCGCGGCCGCGGCCTGTTCCCCCGCCGCCGGCTGCTCGGCCACCGCGATGGCGTAGCCGGGCTTGGCGGGCTTCTCCGGCGCGAATATGGCCCCTGCGGCGATGTTAACCGCGAGCGTGAACAGCAAAGTGCCCAGCACCGCACCAAGGATTTTGTTGAGTTCGAAGGAGTTCATGAAAAATCGGCTCTACGGCAAGAAGAGGGACGCAAAGACGGCTGATGCGAGCCGGACGGCCCGCGCGGGCGAGAGATAGCCGGTTTGCCTCATGCCTTGCAACCCGTATAAGCACGCCGGACCCGGCGAATTATGCATCCCTGGCCGGACCCGCGGGCGGCTCTGGCCGATGGCTAAAAACGACGTTCTCACCATTATTCCCGCCCGCATGGCGGCCACCCGGCTGCCGGGCAAGCCGTTGGCCGACATCGCGGGACAACCGATGATCGTGCACGTACTGCGGCGCGCGGAAGCCGCGGCGCTCGGCCCGGTGGTGGTGGCCACCGACACCCGCGAGATCGCCGCCGCGGTCGAGCAGGCCGGCGGCCGGGCGGTCATGACCCGGGCCGACCACGTCTCCGGCTCCGACCGCATCTTCGAGGCCCTGAACCAGGTGGACCCGCAGGGCCACGCGGAGATCATCCTGAACGTGCAGGGCGACCTGCCTACGATTTCGCCGGACGATCTGCGGGCCGCGCTGAAGCTGCTTGCCGATCCGGCCGTGGACATCGCCACGCTGGCCGCCGAGATCACGCAAGAAAGCGAGCGGACCGACCCGAACGTGGTGAAGGTCGTGGGGTCGCCGGTGTCGCCCATAGCCCGCGAAGACGGGCGTCCCGCCCTGATGCGCCTGCGCGCGCTTTATTTCACCCGCGCCACCGCGCCCTCCGGCGAGGGGCCGCTCTATCACCACATCGGGCTTTACGCCTACCGGCGCGCCGCCCTGAAACGGTTTGTCGAACTGCCGCCCTCCCCGCTCGAACGGCGCGAGCGGCTGGAGCAGCTTCGTGCGCTGGAAGCCGGAATGCGGATCGACGTCGCGATCGTCGCCAGCGTCCCGCTCGGCGTGGACACCGCCGAGGAATTGGCGGTGGCGCGGGAAAAATTAAGGTCCTCATCCTGAGGAGACCGCGAAGCGGTCGTCTCGAAGGATGGATTTAGAGTGTTTGACTCGCCCAATTGGAAACGCGTAACGAACCGCCATGGCAAAACGCAAAATCGCATTCCAGGGGGAGCCGGGCGCCAATTCCGATCTGGCTTGCCGCAAGGCGTATCGCGACTACGAGCCGGTGCCCTGCCCGACTTTCGAAGACGTGTTCGCCGCCGTGCGTTCCGGCAAAGCCGACCTTGCGATGATCCCGATCGAAAATTCGGTCGCCGGCCGCGTCGCCGACATTCACCATCTCATGCCGCATTCCGGAATGCACATCGTCGCGGAGTATTTCCTCCCCGTGCGGCATCAGCTCATGGCCGTGAAAGGCGCGACGCTCAAGACCGTGAAGACGGTTGAAAGCCACATCATGGCGCTCGGCCAATGCCGCAAAACCATCCGCAAGCTGCGGCTGAAATCCGTCGTCTCCGCCGATACCGCCGGCTCCGCCCGCGAGATTTCCGAAAGCGGCGACAAGACGCGCTCGGCGATCGCTTCCGAACTGGCGGCGAAGATCTACAAGCTCAACATCCTCAAGCGGAATATCGAGGACGAGCAGCACAACACCACGCGCTTCATCGTGCTCTCACGCAAAGCCAAATGGGCGAGCCGCACCCAGAAGGATCTGATCACCACCTTTGTGTTCCAGGTGCGCAATATCCCGGCGGCGCTTTACAAGGCGCTCGGCGGCTTCGCCACCAACGGCGTCAACATGACCAAGCTGGAAAGCTACATGGTGGACGGCAGTTTTTCGGCGACGCAATTCTACGCCGACGTGGAAGGCCACCCGAAGGACCGCGCGCTCGAGCTGGCGCTGGAAGAGCTGGAATTCGTCACCCAACCGAAAACGCTGCGTATCCTCGGCGTCTACCCCGCGCACCGGTATAGAGAGACGTTCCGGTAAACTAACCCGCCTCATCCTGAGGAGCGATCCGCAGGATCGCGTCTCGAAGGACGAGGCGGCCCGGACTGTGGCCCATGGTTCGAGACGCGCGCTGCGCGCGCTCCTCACCATGAGGGTAGAATTCAAATCGTCTGATTATATTCGCCCACTTCCGGATGCGTCCGCAGCACCGCGTCGATCGCCTTGAACATGTCGCGCATGCGCTGTTCCGAGACGGGGCTTTCCACCACCACCACCAGCTCCGGCTTGTTGGATGAGGCGCGCACCAGGCCCCAGGTGCCGTCCTCCACCGTGACGCGCACGCCGTTGACGGTGACAAGATCGCGGATCGGCTGGCCGGCCACCTTCTCGCCCTTCTTCTTCGCCGTCTCGAAATGCGCCACCACCTGATCGACGATCCCGTATTTCACCTCGTCGGCGCAATGCGGCGCCATCGTCGGCGAGCCCCAGGTCTTGGGCAGCGCGTTCTTCAGGTCCGCCATGCTCTTTCCGGGATTGCGGTCGAGCATGTCGCAGACCGCCAGCGCGAAGATCAGCCCGTCGTCATAGCCGCGGCCGAACGGCTTGTTGAAGAAGAAGTGGCCCGATTTCTCGAAGCCCGCGAGCGCGCCCAGCTCGTTGACCCGCCGCTTGATGTAGGAATGGCCGGTCTTCCAATAGTCCGCCTTCACCTTATTCTTCTGCAAAACCGGATCGGTGAGAAACAAGCCGGTGGATTTCACATCCACCACGAAGGTCGCGCCGGGATGCAGCGTGGACATATCGCGCGCCAGCATCACGCCGACCTTGTCGGCGAAAATCTCGTCGCCGGTATCGTCCACCACGCCGCAGCGGTCGCCGTCGCCGTCGAAGCCCAATCCGACATCCGCCTTGGTGCGCAACACCTCATCGCGCATGGCGTGCAGCATCTTCATGTCTTCGGTGTTCGGATTGTAGTTCGGGAAGGTGTGATCCAGTTCGCAGTCGAGCGGCACCACTTCGCATCCCATCGCTTCCAATACCTTGGGCGCAAACGCGCCCGCCGTGCCGTTGCCGCAGGCGACGACCACCTTGAGCTTGCGTTTGATTTTCGGCCGCTTGGTGAGATCGGCGATGTAACGCGCCGGGAAGTTCTCGACGAAGGCATAGGAGCCGCCGCCCTTCAGATCGAAGCGTGCGTTGAGCACGATATCCTTCAGCCGCCCCATCTCGTCGGGGCCGAAGGTCAGCGGCCGGTTGGCGCCCATCTTCACGCCGGTCCAGCCGTTGTCGTTGTGGGAGGCGGTGACCATGGCGACGCACGGCACGTCGAGGTCGAACTGCGCGAAATAGGCCATCGGCGTCATGGCAAGGCCGATGTCATGCACCTTGCAGCCCGCCGCCATCAGGCCGGACACCAGCGCCATTTTCACCGAGGCGGAATAGCCGCGGAAGTCGTGCGCGGTGACGATCTCCGGCTTCACGCCCATCTCGCGGATCAACGTGCCGAGCCCCATGCCCAGCGCCTGGATGCCCATCAGGTTGATTTCGCTGCCGAGCAGCCAGCGCGCGTCGTATTCGCGAAAGCCGGTAGGCTTCACCAGCGGCTCGGACTCATAGGCATAGGTATTGGGTGCAAGCTGGGACTTAGGCTTGGGAAACATTCAATCCTCGAAGAAACCACAAGGCGGGGCTGGCGGCAGCAATAGCGTAAAGCGCAGGCTTCGGAAATGGTTGCCCGAGGCGCGTATCCATCAATTGTCATCCCGGACGGCCGGAGACCGATCCGGGACCCAATGCTAGATTCCATGGGTCCCGGCTCTCGCGCTTCGCGCTTGGCCGGGATAACAAATCAAATTGGCGGGCCGTTTACTGTTCGAGGACGAGTTTTCCGTTGGCGTATTCGAAGCGGCGCAGCTTCGACAGGAAGGACAGGCCGAGCAAGTTCTCGCTGAGCGCCTCGTCCGGCATGACCAGCGCCGCCACGTTACGGACGACTACGCCGTCGATCTCGACCCGGTTGAGTTCTGTCCGCGCCGCGCGCGCTGTTCCGTTCGCGGTTTTGACCTGGGCCGTGAAGTCCCGCGCAGGGGGGCGGATGCCAAGACGGGCGGCGCTCGACGCCGTGAGCGCGATCAGCGACGCCCCGGTGTCCACCATAAAGTCCACCTGGCGGCCATCCACCCGGGCATTGACCTGGAAATGCCCGCGCTTGTCGCGCGGGATAGTCACTGTCCGGCCGCCTTGCGGCGGCGCGGGAGTGGCGGCCATGGCGGTCGCGGACGGCGCTTCCTTCGGCGCGGTCAGCACCTTCTCGAAATATTGCGTGAAATAGCCGCCGAGCGCGAGAAACAGCCCGGCTATGACAATGATCTGCCGCATGATCCCACCGATCTCACAGGTCCGGGCCGATCAGATCACGCGGCACGCAAATACCGGCCTAACGCGGCGGGCAGGCGCGCGTGCTTTCGGCGTGAATGGTGATCAACTGCTTAAATGGAAAGCTGGCTTTGTCGCATTACCGGCGCATCGGGCTGCCGACCACCCAGATTTCAAAGAACTTCACCAGCACGCGCGTCAGCGACAGGATCGTCGCCCCGGCCACGCGCATCCGGTCGTCGCGCTCCACCTGCTCGGGGCGAACACCGCTGGCGAAATTGGTCACCATGGAAATCGCCAGCACGCGCAGGCCGAGATGCCGCGCCAGGATGACTTCCGGGGCAAGCGACATGCCCACCAGATCGGCGCCGAGCGCCTGAGCGGCGCGGATTTCCGCCGCGGTTTCGAACGTCGGTCCCGGAAACCACATATAGACGCCTTCGCCGGTTTTCCGGCCCACGCTATGGGCGGCCATCACGAAGCGTTCGCGCAGCACCGCGTCATAGGCCGCGCTCATATCGGTGAAGCGGCTCTCATCCACTTCGTCGAGTAGCGGATTGAGCCCTGTGAGGTTGATGTGGTCCTTGACGGCGACGAGCGCGCCCGGCGCCAGATCCGGCCGGGTCGAGCCGGCGGAGGTGACCAGCACGACGGCGTCGGCCCCCAGCAGCTTCACCGTTTCCAGCGGCACGCGCATCGCCGCCATGTCGCGGGTCTCGTGGTAGAGCGCCCTCCCCTTGAAGATGCCGACACGCGCGGTGCCCAGGCCGCCAACCACGACTTCAGCTCCTGCTCCGGCCGCCGCTGGAGCCGGGAAGCCCGGCAGGCCCTGATAGGGAATGCTGACCGGCGCACTCACATTTTCGGAAATGCCCGCGAGGCCGGGCTCAAGCACCAGACCGATGTTGATGGGCGCATTGCCTGCCCGCGCGCGGATCGCCAACGCGGCTTGCTGACTTTCGCTGCGCATCGTCGACCCCTGGCGAGATAGCCGGCGCCCTCGCGCCGAATCATTTGTTTGATGATAGCGGGAGCACGCGTTCGCGGTTAGGGCATTTAGCTTCCGCGCGGCTTGGCCCGGCGCGTCGGCGGTGCCGAGGCGGGATCGTCCGGCCAGGGATGCCGGGGATAACGCCCGCGCATCTCGGACTTCACCGCGGCATAGCTGCCCTTCCAGAAGCTGGGCAGGTCGCGCGTCACCTGCACCGGGCGGTGCGCGGGAGAGAGCAATTCGATGATCAGCGGCATCTTGCCGTTGGCGATGGCCGGATGGCTGCCGAGCCCAAACAATTCCTGCACGCGGACGGAAATCTTCGGTCCCTCTTCCGTGTAGTCGATGGCAATGCGCGAGCCGGTAGGCGCGGTGAAATGCGTCGGCGCTTCGCGCTCGACCCGCCGCTGCAACGTGTGAGGCAGCATCGCTTCCAGCGCGGTGGCAAGCTCGTCCGGGGACAGCCCGGAGAGCGATGTCTTCCCGGACAAGAACGGCGTCAGCCAATCGACGCTGCTCGCGAGCGCGGCATCGGAAAGGTCCGGCCATTCCTCCCCTTCCGCACGGCGCAGGAACATCACCCGGTCGCGCCATTGCTGGAGCGGCTTGGTCCACGGCAGGCGATCGAGGCCGAGTTGCCGGATGCCTTCGGCGAGGATCGCGGCCGCGTCCTCGCCTGAACCCACCGGAACGGCTTGCTCATGCAGCACCACGGCTCCAAGCCGCCGCGTTTGGCGTGCGCGCAAGGACGCGCTCGCTTTGTCGAAAATGATTTCCTCGCGCGCTTCGATGTGATCCGCAAAGCGCGCTTCGATTTCGGCAAGAGCAATAGGCGCAGCTAGCAGGATACGGCTTTGTCCGGCTTTGCCGGCGAGTTCGGCGACAGCGAGGAACGGCTCGCGTGCAAGCGCGCTTGCGGGATCGACATTCGCGCCGCGCCCGTTGGCGAGCAGAAACGAATGCGTCCCGCCGCCGCGGTTTTTGGCGATGCGATCGGGATAGGCGAGAGAGAGAAGAGAGCCTGCTTCTCCCTCTCCCCATGGGGGAGAGGGGCGGGGTGAGGGGGTTCGGGACTCTCGATATCTTGGAACCCCCTCACCCGCGCCTTCGGCGCGCCCTCTCCCCGCAGGGGAGAGGGAAAGCCGGGCCCACCCCTGCGCCATCCTTCTCGCATCCTGCGCGCGCTGCGAGCGGTCGCGGCGCAAGCTGTCGATGCGGTGGCGCAGGTCGATGTCGTTGCCCCCCAGGCTGCGCTCGGTGAGGATGACCGCGATCTCCGCCGCAAGCGTAGCCGCGCCTTCACGCGCGCCATCGACAATCATGCGCGCCAGCCGAGGCGGCAGCGGCAATCCGCGCAGCAGCTTGCCTTCCACCGTGATGCGTCCCTCGGCATCAATGGCATCCAGCTCCCGCAGCAAGGCGCGCGCCTCGTTGATCGCGGGCTGCGGCGGCGGATCGAGGAAGGCGAGCTTGGCCGGATCGGTGACACCCCAATGGGCGAGGTCGAGCACAAAGCCGCTGAGGTCGGCAGCCAAAATCTCCGGCTGGGCGTAAGGCTCGAGTGCGGCGGTCTGCGGCTCTTCCCACAGGCGATAGCAGATGCCCGGCTCGGTGCGCCCTGCCCGTCCCCGGCGCTGATCGGCGGCGGCGCGCGACACGCGCACCGTCTCCAGCCGCGTGAGGCCGACATCTGGCTCATAGCGCGGCACCCGCGCCAAGCCGCTGTCGATCACGACGCGGACGCCTTCGATGGTGAGCGACGTTTCCGCGATGGACGTCGCCAGCACGATCTTGCGGCGCCCCGGCGGCGCGGGTGCGATGGCCTTGTCCTGGTCCTGCTGCTCCAGCGCGCCATAGAGCGTGTGCACCTCCACGGCGGGATCGCTAATCCGTTCCTGCAACAAAGTGGCCGTACGGCGGATTTCCGCAGCGCCCGGCAGGAACACGAGTAGCGATCCTGTATCGGCTTGCAAGGCACGCATAACAGCGGCCGCGACCGGCCTTTCGATCGGCTCGCGCGCGTCGCGCGAGACATGGCGCGTCTCCACGGGAAAGGCGCGGCCCGCGCTTTCGATCACCGGCGCATCGCCCAGGAGTTTTGCCACGCGCGCGCCATCGATGGTGGCGGACATCACCAGCAATTTAAGATCTTCCCGCAGCCCCTGCTGCGCGTCACGCGCCAGCGCAAGGCCGAGATCGGCGTCAAGCGAACGCTCGTGGAATTCATCAAACAGAACCGCGCTCACGCCTTCCAGGCTGGCATCGTCAAGGATGAGCCGCGTGAACACGCCTTCGGTGATCACTTCGATGCGCGTGCGGGACGACACTTTTGAGCCGAAGCGCACGCGCAGGCCCACGGTCTCGCCCACCTTTTCTCCCAGCGTGGATGCCATCCGCGCCGCCGCCGCGCGCGCAGCTAGACGCCTGGGTTCCAGCACCAAAATCTTTCCCTTCGCCCAGGGCTCGTCGAGCAGCACCAGCGGGACGCGCGTGGTCTTGCCCGCGCCCGGCGGCGCGACCAACACGGCCGCGTTCCGCGCGCGCAATGCCGCCGTCAGCTCCGGCAGCGCGGCGTCGATGGGCAATGGTGCGTCGAAGGCCATGGTTACTTTGTCATCCCGGACGGCCCGAAGGGCCGATCCGGGACCCATGCTGCAATATGGGTCCCGGCTCTCGCGCTCTGCGCTCGGCCGGGATGACAACAATGATGTCCATCGCCAGTCTCATGGTTAACAGGTTCCTACATGCAGTTTGGCATGGCCGCTGCACGCGTAAAGGCGAAGGCAATCTCTTTGTCCGATTATGAGACGCAAGGGAAGCAACGGGCAGCCATGACGGCTTACGACGGCACAACGCAGCGGATCGACTGGGTCGATTACGCCAAGGGTATCTGCATCATCATGGTGGTGATGATGCATTCGACCCTCGGCGTGGGCGCGGCCGCGGGCGGCGAGGGCTTTCTGCATAAGCTCGTCGCCTTCGCCAAGCCGTTCCGCATGCCGGACTTCTTCCTGATCTCGGGCCTGTTCCTGGCGCGCGTCATCGGCCGTGACTGGAAAACCTACATCGACCGCAAGGTGATCCACTTCGCCTATTTCTACGTGTTGTGGATGACTATCCAATTCGTCTTCAAGGCGCCCGGCATCGCGGCGGAACAGGGCGCCGCGGCCGCGCTCAGGCTCTACGCGGAATCCTTCGTGCAGCCATTCGGCACGCTCTGGTTCATCTATCTGCTGCCGATCTTCTTCGTGGTCACCAAGCTGACCCGCGCGCTGCCGCCCATCATCATCTGGCTGGCCGCCGCCGCGCTGGAAATAGCGCCGGTCGAAACCGGCTGGATGGTGATCGACGAATTCGCCAGCCGCTTCGTCTATTTCTACACCGGCTATGTCGTCGCGCCGCATATCTTCGCTCTTGCCGCCGACGTGCGCGAGCGGCCGGCGGAGGCCGGCATCGTGCTTGCCTTGTGGGGCTGCCTTAACGGCCTGCTGGTCTTCAGCGGCTTCGCGGAGCTCCCATTCATCTCGCTCACGCTCGGCCTTCTGGGGGCAGGCGCCATCGTCTCGCTCTCGGTCTTGCTGGCGAAGCTGCGCTTTCTCGACGCGTTGCGCTATTGCGGCGAGCATTCCATCGTCATCTATCTCGCCTTCTTTCTGCCCATGGCCGCGATGCGCGTTGCGCTGCTCAAGACCGGCCTGGTGCCGGATATCGGCCTGATGTCGGCGATCGTCACCATGGCCGGCATCATCGGCCCGCTGCTGCTGTTCTGGCTGGTGCGCGGAACGGCGCTTGGCTTCCTGTTCGAGCGCCCTGCCCGCTTCTGGCTCACGCCTAAACCGCGGCTCGCGCTCCAGCCGGCGGAATAACGCCTCTTCATCCCTCCCCCTTGTGGGGAGGGTCGCTGCGAGCGAAGCGAACAGCGGGGTGGGGTCTTCGTGCGCCACCCCACCCGGCTCGCCTTCGCTTTGCTCGGCGATCCACCCTCCCCATCGGAACTCGGGCCTGCCCGAGTTCCGCATCATCGTGCACAAGTCGGGCAAGCCCGACTTGTGTGGGGCGGGATAAGTAAGCCTCGACGTTGATTCACCGCCGCCGACGGCCCACATTCGGGCCATGCCAGCCAACGCAAAAACCAAGCCCGCCGCCGCGAAGCCGGCCGCTCAATCCCGTCCGCTGAAGCCCGGCGACCACCTCTTCCTGGTCGACGGCTCCGGCTACATCTTCCGCGCCTATCACGCACTGCCGCCGCTCACCCGCAAGTCGGACGGCTTGCAGGTCGGCGCCGTGCTCGGCTTCTGCAACATGCTGTGGAAGCTGCTGCAGGAAATGAAGCCGGAGGAAAAGCCTACCCATCTGGCGGTGGTGTTCGACAAGTCGGAAAAGACCTTTCGCACGGATTTCTATCCCGAATACAAGGCGCACCGCCCGGAAGCGCCCGATGATTTGATCCCGCAGTTCGGCCTGATCCGGGAGGCCGTGCGCGCCTTCGACATCCCTTGCCTGGAAATGGCGGGCTACGAGGCCGACGACCTGATCGCCACCTATGCGCGGCTGGCCTGCGAAGCCAAGGCGACGACGACCATCGTGTCATCCGACAAGGATCTGATGCAGCTCGTCTGCGACACGGTGGTGCTCTACGACACCATGAAGGACAAGCGCATCGGCATCGCCGAGGTGGTGGAGAAATTCGGCGTGCCGCCGGAGAAAGTGATCGAGGTGCAGTCGCTGATCGGCGACACCAGCGACAACGTGCCCGGCGTTCCGGGCATCGGGGTGAAGACCGCCGCGCAGCTCATCATCGAATACGGCGACTTGGAAACGCTGCTGGCGCGCGCCGGCGAGATCAAGCAGGAGAAACGCCGGCAATCGCTGATCGAGCACGCGGAGAAGGCGCGGCTGTCGAAGCGGCTGGTGACGCTGGATCAAAACGTAGCGCTCGACGTGCCGGTCGAAGACCTCGCCGTGCACGAGCCGGATTACAAAAATCTCATCGCCTTCCTGAAAGCGATGGAATTCAACACGCTCACCCGCCGCGTCGCCGAGAAGGGAAGCATCGAGGCCGGCGAGATCGAGGCGGACGCGCGGCTCTCTTCTTCTTCACCTCGCCCCGACTCTTCTTCTGCACCTCCCCCCTTGCGGGGGAGGTCGGATCGCGAAGCGATCCGGGAGGGGGGTAACGGAGAACTCGATCTGGGGGGCCTACCCCCCTCCCCAACCCTCCCCCGCCCCAAGTCGGGCCTGCCCGACTTGGGCAATATGGTGCGGAACTCGGGCAAGCCCGAGTTCCGTGGGGGAGGGAGCACAGGTGGCGCGGGCGGAGAAAACAACCTCCTCACCCCTATCTCCCTCGCCGCAGCGCGCGCGGAGAAGGCGCGCCAGAACAAGATCGACCGTTCCAAATACGAAGCGGTCCGCAGCCTCGACCGCCTGAAACATTGGATTGCGCGCGCCTACCAAGTGGGCGTGGTGGCGATCGATACCGAAACCAACAGTCTCGATCCTGTGCAGGCCGTGCTCTGCGGCTTCTCGCTCGCGGTCGCGCCCAACGAGGCCTGCTACGTCCCGCTCGCCCACCGCCAAGGCGGCGAAGGCGGCGCGGGCAGCTTGTTCGAAGGCTCGCTGGTGGACGGGCAAATCCCCGAACAGGCCGCGCTCGAGCTGATGAAGCCGCTGCTGGAAGACCCGAGCATTCTCAAGGTCGGCCAGAACATGAAATTCGACTGGCTGATCTTTGCGCAGCGCGGCATCGATCTCTCCCCGTTGGATGACACCATGCTGATGTCCTACGTGCTGGATGCCGGCAAGGGCAACCACGGCATGGACGACCTGTCGCGCACATGGCTCGGGCATGAAACCATCGACTTCAACACCGTCACCAAGGAAGGCAAATCCAAGCTCACCTTCGATTGCGTGGCGCTCGACAAGGCCACCGAATACGCGGCGGAAGACGCCGACGTGACCCTGCGGCTGTGGCAGGCGCTCAAGCCGCGCTTGGCAGCGGAACAAGTGGCGACGGTTTATGAAACCTTGGAGCGCCCCTTGGTGCGCGTGCTCGGCCGCATGGAGCAGCGCGGCATTTCCATCGACCGGCAGACGCTGTCGCGGCTGTCTGGCGAATTCGCGCAGCGCGCGGGCGGGCTGGAAGCGGAAATCCGCGAGCTTGCCGGCGAGCCGCTCAACCCCGGCAGCCCGAAGCAGCTTGGCGACATTCTCTTCGGAAAATTCGGCCTGTCCGGCGGCACCAAGACCAAGACCGGCGCCTGGTCCACGGGCGCGCGCGCGCTCGAAGAGCTCGCCGAGCAGGGCCATGCCCTGCCGCAAAAAATTCTCGATTGGCGGCAGGTGTCGAAGCTGCGCTCGACCTATACCGACGCGCTGCCGAATTACGTCAATCCCGATACGCACCGGGTGCACACCTGCTTCTCGCTGGCTTCGACGACCACCGGGCGGCTGTCCTCATCCGATCCGAATTTGCAGAACATCCCTATCCGCACGGAGGAGGGGCGGAAAATCCGCCGCGCCTTCATCGCCGTGCCGGGAACGCGGCTTGTCTCCGCCGACTATTCGCAGATCGAGCTGCGGCTGTTGGCTGAAGTGGCCGACGTGCCCGCGCTGCGCAAAGCCTTCCAGGACGGTCTCGACATTCACGCCATGACCGCGTCGGAGATGTTCGGCGTGCCGATCAAGGACATGCCGGGCGAGATCCGCCGCCGCGCCAAGGCGATCAACTTCGGCATCATCTACGGCATCTCGGCCTTCGGGCTGGCCAACCAGCTCAGTATTCCGCGCGAGGAAGCTGGCGCCTATATCAAGAAATATTTCGAGCGCTTCCCCGGCATCCGCGACTACATGGATGAGACCAAGGAATTCGCCAAGAAACACGGCTATGTGCTGACCCTGTTCGGGCGCAAGTGTCATTACCCGGACATCAAGGCGAGCAATCCGTCGCTGCGCGCCTTCAACGAACGCGCCGCCATCAACGCGCGGCTGCAAGGCAGCGCCGCCGACATCATCCGCCGCGCCATGGTGCGCATGGAGCCGGCGCTCGCCGCGTCCAAGCTCTCGGCGCAAATGCTGCTCCAGGTGCACGACGAACTGATCTTCGAAGTGCCGGAGAAAGAGGTGGAGAAGACCTTGCCGGTCATCCGCAAGGTGATGATCGAAGCGCCGCACCCGGCAGTCTCGCTCCATGTGCCGCTCCAGGTCGACGCCCGCGCCGCCGCCAACTGGGACGAGGCGCATTAGCATTCACCCGTCATGGCCGGGCATAGCCCGTCGAAGACGGGCGTAAACGCCCTGGTGTCCCGGCCATCTCGATAAGGTGCGCACTGCTCACCTAAGCGAGATGCCCGGCACGAGGCCGGGCATGACGAATTAGCCCCGCAGCTCCACCGCCAGCCGCTTCCGGAATTTCCTATCCCGTTTCAGAAACCACTCACGGCTCATGGCCTGGCGGCGCGTCCGGAATTTCTCGGTATGCAGAAGAACCCAAGCGCGCCCCCGCGTGGTGCGCGCACCGCTCCCGTTATTGTGCTGGGTCAGCCGGCGGGCCACATCGGTGGTCCATCCGACGTACGTGAGATACCGGTCCCGCGTCTGGCACCCGAGGACATAGACGAAACTGGGCATCCGGCGATTATGCCTCGTTCTCGTAAATCCGGCACTAACAAGGACGCAGAGGCACACGCCTCCTGCAAACAAATGGCTGCGCCGCCGATAATTGGGACGAGGCGCATCGACCTATCTCCTCCCCTCTCCCCTTGCGGGAGAGGGAAAGCGGGGTCCCCGCCTGCGCGGGGACGACACTTTGCTCCGTTGTCGCGCCCTCCACCGCCTGCTAGCACCCGGACTATGCTTCGTCTGCTTCCCTTAATTGCCGCGCTTGCGGTTTGCACACCCCACCCCGCCCTCGCCGCGCCGCTCGACGGCGCCGGACTGAACTGGCCCTGGGCGCTGCCGTTCATCGGCATCCTGTTGACGATCGCGACCGGGCCGCTGCTGTTCCCGAAAATCTGGCACCGCCACTACGGCAAGATCGCCTTCCTCTGGGGCGTGCTGACGCTGGCGCCGCTGGCCGCGCTGCATGGCCCGTCGGCCGCCGTGGCCGGCTTCGTTCACGCCGTCCTCGGCGAATATCTCAGCTTCATCGTGCTGCTGTTCGCGCTCTATACCGTGGCGGGCGGTATTCTGGTCACCGGTAACCTGCGCGGCACGCCATGGGTGAACACCACCCTGCTCGGCCTCGGCACCGTGATGGCAAGCGTCGTCGGCACCACGGGCGCGGCCATGATCCTGATCCGGCCGCTCATCCGCGCCAACGCCGCGCGGCTGCACAACAAGCATGTCGTGGTGTTTTTTATTTTTCTCGTCGCCAATATAGGCGGCGCGCTGTCGCCGCTCGGCGATCCGCCGCTGTTCGTCGGCTTCCTGCGCGGGGTCGATTTCTTTTGGACCACAAAAAATCTTTTCACCCAGACCGCGCTGGCCGCCGGGCTGGTGCTCGCCGCCTTCATCGTGCTCGACGTCTGGTTCTACCGGAGGGACCGCATGGCCGCGCCGGTGGGCGAAGCGCAGCTACCTCTCGATCTCCGTATCCGTGGCAGCGTCAATCTCCTGCTGATCGGCGCGATTGTCGCCGCCATTCTGATTTCGGCGCAATGGAGGCCGGGGATCGCCTTCAATCTCTACGGCACGACGCTGGAACTGCAAAACGCGCTGCGCGACGCCACGCTGATTGTCATCGCGCTTTTGTCGCTTTGGCTCACGCGCGATGAGCACCGCGAGGCCAACGGATTCACCTGGGAGCCGATCCGCGAGGTGGCGATCCTCTTCGCCGGGATTTTCGTCTGCATCATTCCCGTGCTCGCGATGCTGTCTTCGGGCGAAAAAGGCGCGTTCTCCTGGCTGCTCGCCGCGGTCACGGCACGCGATGGCAGCCCGCACGACATTGCCTATTTCTGGCTGACTGGAATGCTGTCGGCCTTCCTCGACAATGCGCCGACCTACCTCGTCTTCTTCGAGCTTGCCGGCGGCAATGCGCGGGAATTGATGGGGCCGCTGGCCTCCACGCTCGCGGCGATTTCGATGGCGGCGGTCTATATGGGCGCGCTCACCTATATCGGAAACGCGCCGAACTTCATCGTCTATGCCATCGCGGTCGAGCGCGACGTGAAGATGCCGAGCTTCTTCGGCTACATGCTCTGGTCCAGCGCCGTCCTGCTGCCGGTCTTCGTGCTGCTCACGTTCCTCTTTCTGGTCTGAACGAACTCACTCCGGCAGCACAGCGATCTCGCGCCAGCATTCATCACGCGATGTTGGCCCGCATCATGGGCAACCTTTTGCTCGTCCTCGCGTTGTCTTCGGAATCCCGCGCGAAACAGGGGGAATCGGAGGGAAGGCAGCCGTGTCCAGAAACCGCAATCGTCGCGTTCGGCACAGCGCCCTGCTTTTGATCTCCCTGGCGCTGCTCGCCTCGCTGGCGCCCACCGGCACCGCGTCGGCGGCCAGCTTTTTCGAGATGCTGTTTGGCGGCCGCCGCGCTCCTGCTCCTCCCAGCCCCGCTCCGCTGTTCAAGGCTTTGTCGGATGCCTTCGGTTCCCCCGACAGCGGCGAGAGCCGCGCGGAGAGAGGCCCATCGGTGGCGTATTGCGTCCGTTTGTGCGACGGACATCCCTTCCCCGTGCAGACTGCCGGCCTTTCTCCCGCGCGCGCGTGCAGTTCCGTCTGTCCGACCAGTCAGACCAAGGTGTTTGCCGGAAGCAGCGTCGATTCCGCCGTAGCGAGCGACGGCAAGCGCTACGCCGACCTGCCCAACGCGTTCCTCTATCGCAAGCAACTGGTGCAGAGCTGCACCTGCAACGGACAGACGGCTGGCGGTCTCGTGCCAATGAACGCCAAGAACGATCCGACCCTTCGCCCCGGCGACATGGTCGCGACCAACAGCGGGGTCGTGACCTTCAAGGGCATGAAGGACCAGACGGCGGAATTCACGCCGGTGCAGGACCGCAAGCTCATGCAATTGCAGATAACGCCCGCGGCCGCGAATGCGCGCGCCGAGGCGCCGCCTCCAGTGGAGGAAGTTCCCAATGAGAGCGGCGGGCGGCGGCGCGTTCAGGCCAGGTGAGCTGCGACCTCGTCCGCGATCGAGAGCGACGACGTAAGCCCCGGCGATTCAATCCCGAACAAGCTGACGAGACGCGGCAGGCCGTGCTGCTGCGGACCCTCGATCATAAAATCCGCCACCGGCGCGCCCGGGCCCGAGAGCTTCGGCCTGATGCCGGAATAGGCAGGCACCAGGGAATTGTCCGGCAAGCCAGGCCAATAGCCCCGGATGCGCGCATAGAAGGCGTCCGCGCGCGCCGGATCGACGGCGTAATCTTCCCGATCCAGCCATTCCACGTCCGGGCCGAAACGCATCTGACCGGCCATGTCGAGGGTGACATGAATGCCGATGCCGCCGTCCACCGGCACCGGATAGATCAGCCGCGAGAACACCGGCCGGCCGGCGAAGTTGAAATAATTTCCTTTCGCCAGAACGAGCGGCGGCACGCGCTCGGCGGGATAACCTTCGATCGCGCGCGCCAATGATTGGGCGCCGAGGCCTGCGGCATTGACCACCGCGTCCACTTCCAGGCTGCCGGCCTCCTTGCCACTGAAGCGCACACGCCAGCCGCCGGACGTTCGCGACAGTTCCTCAACGCGCGTGCCAAAGGCGATCATGCCGCCGCGATCTTCCACGTCGCCGCGCAGCGCCAGCATGTACGCATGCACATCGATGATGCCGGTTTCGGTGGAGAGCAGCGCGCTGACGCAGGACAGCGCGGGCTCAAGCGCGCGCGCCTGCGCGCCGCCGATCAGCGTGAGCCCGTCGCATTCGTTGCGCAGGCCCTGCGCGTGGATCGCTTCCACCTTTTTCGCTTCCGCCGCGTCGGTGGCGACGATCAGCTTGCCGCATTTGCGGTGGGGAACGCCGTGCGAGGCGCAATAGTCGTAGAGCATCCGCCGCCCGCGCACGCAGTGCCGGGCCCGCCGCGAGCCCGTCGGGTAGTACATTCCCGCGTGGATGACTTCGCTGTTGCGCGAGGAGATGCCCGTCCCGATCGCCCCGGCGGCTTCGGCGATGATGACCTCATGGCCTTCCAGCGCCGCCGCGCGCGCGACAGCCAGGCCGATCACGCCGGCGCCGACGACAAGGACTTGCATGGCCGCGCTCCTGACATGCAAACGGCGGCCCATTGGCCGCCGTTGTCTCTCACGCCGTCACCCTGAGGTGCGAGCCGCGCTCGCGGCGAGCCTCGAAGGGCGACGGCGCCGCCATCCTTCGAGGCGCGGCTTCGCCGAGCACCTCAGGATGACGGCAAGCTTCATTTACTCCGCGGCCAGCCGCACCTCGGGAGCCGCGGCGCGGACGTCGGCGTCCACATGCTGCTCATAGACCGCGAAATTCTTCTGGAACATGGCCACCAGCTTACGCGCCGTCGCGTCGAACTCCGCCGGATTGGCCCAGGTCCTTGCCGGATCGAGAATGGTCGGGTCGATGCCCGGGACGGAGGTCGGCACCTGGAAGCCGAAATAGCGGTCGGTGCGGAACTCGGCGTTCTTCAGGCTGCCATCGAGCGCGGCGGTGAGCAGCGCGCGCGTTACCTTGATCGGCATGCGATGGCCGACGCCGTAAATGCCGCCGGTCCAGCCGGTATTCACCAGCCAGCAGTCGACATTATAGAGCGCGATCATCTCGCGGAACAGGTTGCCGTAGACCGACGCATGGCGCGGCAGGAACGGCGCGGCGAAGCAGGTGGAGAATTCCGGCTCCACGCCGACAAGCCCCTTCTCGGTGCCCGCGACCTTCGCGGTATAGCCGGAGAGGAAGTGATACATCGCCTGCGCGGGGGTGAGCTTCGCGATCGGCGGCATCACACCGAATGCGTCGGCGGCAAGCAGAACCGCATTCTTCGGGTGGCCGGCGCGGCCGGTGAGCGAGGAATTGGGGATGAAGTGCATCGGATAAGCGACGCGGGTGTTTTCCGTCTTCGAGTCATCGTCGAAATTGCAGACGCGGGTCTCCGGATCGAACACCACGTTTTCCAGCACGCTGCCGAAGCGCTGGGTGGTGGCGTAAATCTCGGGCTCAGCTTCCGCCGACAGCCGGATAGTCTTGGCATAGCAGCCGCCCTCGAAATTGAAGACGCCCTGCGGGCCCCAGCCGTGCTCGTCGTCGCCGAGCAGCATGCGGTTCGGATCGGCCGAAAGCGTGGTCTTGCCGGTGCCGGACAGGCCGAAGAACAGCGCGGTATCGCCGTTCTTGCCGACGTTGGCCGAGCAGTGCATCGGCATCACGCCCTGCGGAGGCAGGTAGAAATTCAGCGTCGAGAAAACCGCTTTCTTCATCTCGCCGGCGTAGGAGGTGCCGCCGATCAGGATGATCTTGCGCGTGAAATCGAGCGCGATGACGGTCTCGCTGCGCACGCCGTGCTTTTTCGGGTCGGCCTTGAAGCTCGGCAGGCAGAGGATGGTGAGTTCGGGCACGTAGTTCGCAAGCTCGGAGCGCTCCGGACGCCGCAGCAGCGCACGGATGAACAGCGAGTGCCAGGCCAGCTCGGTATAAACGCGCGTCTTGATGCGGAATTGCGGATCGGCGCCGCCATAGAGGTCTTGCGCGAAGAGCTGCTTGTCTTTGGCGTGCGCGAGAAAATCCTTGTAGAGCACGTCGAATTGCGCGGGCGTCAGCTTGCCGTTCTTTTCCCACCACACGGTGTCCTCGGTGGTGGAATCCGAAACGACGAATTTGTCCTTGGGGCTGCGGCCGGTATGCACGCCGGTTTCGGCGCAGATCGGTCCGCCGGCGGTCAGTTGCCCTTCCTGCGCGGCGACAGCGAACTCGTAGAGGCGAGGCTCCGTCAGATTCCAGTGGACGGCTTTGGCCCCTTCCAGGCCAAATTTATCGGCGCCATAGGCGCGGTTCCTCAAACCCGATTCTTGCACGGAACACCTCCACAAACGCTTCCGCCCGAAGACAAGCTTCTTAAGCCAAAGCTTTTATCCAAAGATACCCGCCGGGCTTTGGGTGCCCGGCGGCCTTGGACGCGAGCTATAGTCCAATAACCGATTGGCTGCCAAGCGCATTTGGCGCGACCCAGGGCTGTGCGGAACGAAGAACTAGCGAGGTCGCGATGGTAACCCTAATCCGCACTTCCCGTCAGGCCTCTCTCCGCGCCTGATCTGCCATTTGTTTCAACGTTTGACGCAGCACGGCCGGAGAATTGATGCGCTGCGGAAACGGCAAACGCAGCGCGGTTCGCTCAAGCTGCAATTCCAGACCCTCCGGGTCGCAGCCGGCGCAGCGCCAGGGACCGTCCGGGGCGCCCAGCAGTTTTGTCGCATAGAGACGGTTGGTCTCGGCATGGTCGCCGTTCATATGCGCGACGATTTCCGGCTCGGCCTCGACCAGCGCCTCCGCGCCGCGCAGATCGGTGAGCAGATCCGCCGGCGCGAGATCGACGATGCGCCCGAACCCCGCGACCAGGTGTGCTGCCTTCAACTTTATCTGGTAGATCGCGAAATCCGCGAAGCCCGCGAACATCTCCGCTTCCGGGTGGCGCGCGAGATAGCGCCGGCGCGCCGGCGCGTCGTCCGTCGCCGACGCCGTGCCATTGAGCATCACGCGCGCGCCTTCCAGCGGATCGCCTTCTTTGCGCTCATCGAGCATCAGCGAGACACGCGGGTCCGCGAGGATGTTCTTCGTGTGCACCGCCAGCCGCGAGAGCAACAACAGCGGCGCGCCGTCCGCGCCGGTGGCGACGTTGACCAGCGAGCAATAGGGATCGCCGGAGCCCGCCATCAGCGTCGCAAGTGCGCCGCTGCGGCCTTCGCGCAGCAGCTTCTTCGCGGCCTGCCGGGGATCGAAATCGGACGTATTCATCGTCGATTCTTCCTCGCGAATTTGGTTAACGCTGGCGGACATGGCGAAACCTTAATTAGGCCCGACGGGTAGCACTGGCGCATATTGAGGATTATGTTGGAACTGCTTGGCGAATCATGTGTTTGACTCGGATATGTCACATTTCGGCCCTGCTTTAAGGGCTTCACAGCCAGGGGCACTCCGTCACGAAAGATAGGCTCATGCCGACAATCGCTCTCGTCGACGACGACCGCAACATTTTGACATCGGTTTCGATCGCGCTCGAAGCCGAAGGCTATCGTATCATGACCTATACCGATGGCGCGTCAGCGCTCGACGGATTCAAGACGTCGCCGCCGGATCTCGCCATTCTCGATATCAAGATGCCGCGCATGGACGGCATGGAGACGCTGCGCCGTCTCCGCCAGAAATCCGACATGCCGGTGATCTTCCTCACCTCGAAGGACGAGGAGATCGATGAGTTGTTCGGCCTGAAAATGGGCGCGGACGATTTCATCCGCAAACCTTTTTCTCAGCGTCTGCTCGTCGAGCGCGTCAAGGCCGTGCTGCGGCGTGGCGCGCCGAAAGATGCCGCTGCGCCGAAAGATCTCGATGCCAAGGCGCTCGAGCGCGGGCAATTGCGCATGGACCCCGAGCGCCACACCTGCACCTGGAAGAACGAGCCGGTCACGCTCACGGTCACCGAGTTCCTGATCCTGCAAGCGCTGGCCACTCGCCCTGGCGTGGTGAAAAGCCGCAATGCGCTGATGGACGCGGCTTACGACGACCAGGTTTACGTCGACGACCGCACCATCGACAGCCACATCAAGCGGCTGCGTAAGAAATTCAAGGCGACCGACGACGATTTCGACATGATCGAGACGCTGTACGGCGTCGGATATCGTTTCAAAGAGAATTGACGCCTCACCGCAAGTCGGGTTTTCCCGGCTTGCGCTAAAGACATGCCGATCTCGCCTCGGCCTGACGGACTTGGCCGGCTTGCGGTAGAATAGCCGCCATAGGGACAGGATCGAAACCGGGCAAGCTTGGATCAAGTGCTCGATCGAACAACTCATACCGCGCGAACCGAAGCCGAGCCCGGCGGGCCCGACGAGTCTTCCGCGCGCCCTGAAGGCGCGTGGAGCAGGCTCGCCGCGCTGCTCCGCCGTGCCTGGCAATTCTTCATCATCCTGACTTTTTCCAGCCTGACCCGGCGCATCGTGTCGCTCAACGTGCTGGGGCTGCTCGCGCTGGTCATCGGCATTCTCTATCTCTCGCAATTCCGGGCCGGACTGATCGACGCGCGCATCCAGAGCCTGCTGGTGCAGGGCGAGATCATCGCGGGCGCGATTGCCGCGTCCGCGACCGCCGATACGGATTCCATCCAGATCGATCCGGAGCGGCTGCTTGAACTGCGTGCCGGTGAAAGCTACGGCCCATCCGACGAGGCGCTGTCGGGGCTCGAGTTCCCCATCAATCCGGAGCAAGTGGGACCGCTGCTGCGCCGCCTCGTTACACCCACCAAGACGCGGGCGCGCATCTATGACCGCGACGGCGGCCTGATCGTGGATAGCCGCAACCTTGATCGCCGCGGCGATGTCTTCCGCTTCGACCTGCCCTCCCCCACCGCGGAGAAGCCGGGGATCGTGGAGCGGACGGTCAGCGCCATCCGCACTTGGTTTGGGCGCGGCGATCTTCCGCTTTATCGCGAGCTCGGGCCGGAAAACGGCATGGGCTACCAGGAAGTCGCACTCGCCCTCACCGGCCAGAAAGCCAGCATGGTGCGCATCAACGACCGTGGCGAGGTGATCGTCTCGGTGGCGGTGCCGGTGCAGCGCTTCCGAGCCGTGCGCGGCGCGCTGATGCTCTCCACCCAGGGCGCTGACATCGACAACATGGTCGCCGCCGAACGGTTGCAGATCGTCAAGGTGTTCCTGATCCTGCTTGGCGTGATGGTCGTGCTCTCAAACGTGCTGGCCAGCACCATCGCAGGCCCGGTGCGCCGGCTCGCCGAAGCCGCCGAGCATGTGCGCCGGCGCATCCGCGCGCGCGTCGAAATCCCCGACTTCACCCGCCGCCGCGACGAGATCGGGCATTTGTCCGGCGCGCTGCGCGACATGACCAGCGCCCTCTATCGCCGCATCGAAGCGATCGAGAGCTTCGCCGCCGACGTGGCGCATGAGCTGAAGAACCCGCTCACGTCGCTTCGTTCGGCGGTCGAGACCTTGCCGCTGGCGAAAACCGATGAAAGCCGCTCGCGTCTGCTCGCGGTGATCCAGCACGACGTGAAACGGCTCGACCGTCTGATCTCCGACATCGCCGACGCGAGCCGCCTGGACGCCGAATTGCAGCGCCAGGAATCCGAGCCGGTCGATGTGGCCAAGCTGCTCAAAACGCTCATCGCCGTTGCGAACGAAACACGGCAGGACGACGTGTCGGTGGTGCTCGCCTTCGAAGGCGGCGGGCCGGAGGCTTTCGCCGTACCGGGCCACGATCTGCGGATTGGCCAGGTGATCGGCAACTTGATCGACAACGCCCGCTCGTTTTCTCCGCCCGGCGGCACCGTGCGCGTGACGTGCCGGCGGGTGAAGAACGAACTGGAAATCGTGGTGGACGACGACGGGCCGGGCGTTCGGCCCGATGCGCTGGAGAAGATTTTCGAGCGCTTCTATACCGACAGGCCGGAGCAGGGCTTTGGGCAGAATTCCGGGCTCGGGCTTTCCATCTGCAAGCAGATCGTCGAGGCTCATGGCGGCCGCATCTGGGTGGAGAACCGGCTCGGCGTCGCCGCGGGCGAGCCGAAGGTGCTCGGCGCGCGCTTCATCGTCCGCCTGCCGGCGACGTGATTTGATACTCATGGCGATCCGAGAGCCTTCTTCACCTCTCCCCGCGCGCGGGGAGAGGTCGACGCGCAAAGCGCGTCGGGTGAGGGGGCATTTCCGCCGACTGAGCACGTTGATGCGCCCCCTCACCCCGACCCTCTCCCCGCACGCGGGGAGAGGGAGAAGAATGGCATCGTGAGTGTCTCCCCCACCATCCACGCCTCCGCCGTACTGGTCGGCGCGCGCGCGGTGCTGATCCGCGGCCCGTCGGGCGCTGGAAAATCCAGGCTTGCGCTCGACCTGCTGCAAGCCGCCGACGCGGGCCGTCTTCCCTTCGCGCGGCTGGTCGCCGACGACCGCGCCCATGTCGAAGCCGCCAACGGACGCCTGCTGGTGCGCCCGGCCAAGGCGCTTTCAGGGTTGATCGAGGTCCGTGGGCTCGGCATCCGCAAAGCCGAGGCCGAACCGGTGGCCGTGGTGGGCTGGGTCGTCGATTTGGCCGCCGAAAACGGCGCCCGCCTGCCCCCACCCGAAGCCACTGAGGCCGTCATCCAGGGTATCCGGCTGCCGCGACTTGCGGTCGCATCGGGCTGCGCGCCCCTTCCCCTGGTGCTCGCCCTGCTTCAAACCCTTCCCGGGATTGATTCCACTTAGCCAAGCTCGACCCCTACGGGGTGGTGAAAAAGTAACTATATTGGGCCTAGGCTCATCCCCCTTCGGAAGCCTCGGGCAGCAAGCCATCGCCCCTGTATACCGCAATGCAATATTCACCGAAAACGGCAGGAAAAGCCCTTGCGCTCGGGCTTCGGATGGTCATGAATGCCGCCCTTTCGTGCGCTGCACCCAGCATGCGCGCGAGGAGTCTTTGATGATTGGCGTTGTCCTCGTCACCCACGGCCGGCTTGCCTCGGAGTTCCGCTCGGCCCTTGAGCATGTCGTGGGCCCCCAGCGGCAGATCGAGGCGGTCACCATCGGCCCCGATGACGATATCGAGCGGTGCCGCAACGACATCATCGAGGCGGTCAAGAAGGTCGATAGCGGCGACGGCGTCGCCATTCTCACCGACATGTTCGGCGGCACGCCGTCCAACCTCGCCATTTCCGTGATGAGCCGGCCCAAGGTCGAAGTGCTGGCCGGCATCAATCTGCCTATGCTGATCAAGCTCGCAAAGGTGCGTGAAACAACGCCGCTGCCGGATGCCGTCGCCGCCGCGCAGGAAGCGGGCCGCAAATACTGCACCATCGCCAGCCGGGTACTCAGCGGCAAATGAGCGATGAAAGCGCAGGCGATGGGGAAAGCGCTCCCCAGCAGCCGCCGCGCGACGGCGCGCTCCAGCGGATCCTCGAAATCGTCAACAAGAAGGGCCTGCACGCGCGCGCCTCGGCGAAGTTCGTGCAGACCGTGGAAAAATTCGACGCGCAGGTGACCGTCACCCGCGGCAGTGAAAGCGTCGGCGGCACGTCCATCATGGGATTGATGATGCTGTCCGCCGGGACCGGCACCGAGATCACCGTGCAGGCCAGCGGCAAGCAGGCAAGCGAGGCGATGGATGCGCTGGTGGCGCTGGTGACGTCGGGGTTTGGCGAAGAGGACTAGGCCGGCCCTTCTTCCCCCGCAACGGCTCCGTCGATCACGTTCCGCAAATAGGCGACATGCTGCTCGAAGGCCCGGCGTCCCGCGGCCGTCATGGTCACGCGCGTGCGCGGCTTTCTCCCGGCGAAATCCTTTTTGGTCCGCACATAGCCCGCCTCTTCAAGCGTCATTAGATGTGCGCCGAGATTGCCGTCGGTCGCCTGCACGATGCTGCGCAGACGCGTGAACTCCAGGGGCTCCCCGTCTCCCATGGCATTGAGCGCCGCCATGATCCGCAGCCGCAGGGATTGGTGGATGATCTCGTTCGGCGCTTGCATTACGCGCTCCGCAGCCAGAGCCCGCCGATGATGAGGCTGCCGCCGCCCACGCCCGCCATCCAGAAGGCGAACCATGGCTGTAGCCAAATGTATCCGGCCAGCGTGAGCACGAAGAGCACGGCGCCGAGCAAAAGGAATCTGGGCAGCCAGCAGACCCCGACCAGCGCATAAGCCACGGCGACCACGAGCGGCGGGAACGCTTCGTATTGAGGGGGATGCGTAGGACGCAGAATGAAGTAAGTCCCGGTGATGAAGAGGACAACGGAGAATATCGCCGCGTAATAACGCCACGTCCGAATAAGTTTGGTATTGCCCCAGCCGATCGCCGCATCGCCGGCGATGCCAATGGCCACGGTGATAGCCCAGAGCAGCCATGCCGCCTCCGGCAACAGCCCCGAGGCCGGATAAGCAATTACCCACAGCGCGCCCCACAAGATGAGATGCGGACTGCCTCGCTGGTAGCCACGCAGTTCGCGGCTGCGCGATTGGGTGCTTTCGACATCGTGCAGCATCTCGGCGGCTTGGTCGGGAGAAACGGCCATGGTCTCCTCCTGTAGCATCAGAGTACTCTGTACTACAGAGTACTCTGATAAGCAATCCCCCAGCATGATCTCCGAAGCTCAATCCAGAGCCCGCGCGCGGCGCAGTGGAGACATAAAGAAATCTTTATATGGTGATTGCCGCCCGCCGCGGGGCCTGCTAGAACCCTGGCCGAACGCGTCCCGGCCCTGCCGGAGCGCCCCTTTTCCCAAACGGCCAAGGATTGTCATGACCGCCGCCAGTAACGCCGCGCAGAGTTCAGCCGCTCCGAAAAACAACGACTACGTCGTCAAGGACATTGAGCTTGCCGCCTTCGGCCGCAAGGAGATCGACATCGCCGAGACGGAGATGCCGGGCCTGATGGCGACGCGCGAGGAGTTCGGCGCCAGCAAGCCGCTCAAGGGCGCGCGCATCGCCGGCTCGCTGCACATGACCATCCAGACCGCCGTTCTCATCGAAACCTTGACCGCGCTCGGCGCCGACGTGCGCTGGGCCTCCTGCAACATCTATTCGACCCAGGATCATGCCGCCGCCGCCATCGCCGCCGCGGGCGTTCCGGTGTTCGCGGTCAAGGGCGAGAGCCTGAAGGACTATTGGGATTACACCCGCCGCATTCTCGAATGGGGCGACGGCGGCGTGCCGAACATGATCCTCGACGACGGCGGCGACGCCACCATGCTCGTGCATCACGGCCTGCGCGCCGAGAAAGGCGACACCAAATTCCTCGACAAGCCCGAGAACGAGGAAGAGGAAGTGTTCTTCGCGCTGATCAAGCGCACGCTGAAGGAAAAGCCCGGCTGGTTCGCCAAGCTCGCCGCCAGCATCAAGGGGGTTTCCGAAGAGACGACAACCGGCGTGCACCGGCTCTACATCATGGAGAAGGAAGGCAAGCTCCTTTTCCCCGCCATCAACGTCAACGACAGCGTCACCAAGTCGAAGTTCGACAATCTCTATGGCTGCCGCGAGTCGCTGGTGGACGGCATCCGCCGCGGCACCGACGTGATGATGGCCGGCAAGGTCGCGATGGTCGCGGGCTTCGGCGACGTCGGCAAAGGCTCCGCCGCCTCGCTGCGCCAGGCCGGCTGCCGCGTACTGGTCTCCGAGATCGATCCGATCTGCGCGCTGCAGGCCGCGATGGAAGGCTACGAAGTCACCACCATGGATGACGCCGCTTCGCGCGCCGACATCTTCGTCACCGCCACCGGCAACGTGGACGTCATCACCATCGAGCACATGCGCAAGATGAAGGACCGCGCCATTGTCGCCAACATCGGCCACTTCGACAGCGAGATCCAGGTCGCGGCGCTGAAGAACCTGAAGTGGAACAACATCAAGCCGCAGGTCGACGAAATCTCCTTCCCCGACGGCAAGCGCATCATCCTGCTGTCGGAAGGCCGGCTGGTGAATCTCGGCAACGCCATGGGGCATCCGAGCTTCGTCATGTCATCGTCCTTCACCAACCAGACGCTGGCGCAGATGGAGCTGTGGACCAACCAGGGCAAGTACGAGAAGAAGGTCTATACGCTGCCGAAGACGCTCGACGAGAAGGTCGCGCGGCTGCACCTCGCCAAGATCGGCGTGAAGCTGACCAAGCTGTCCGACAAGCAATCGGCCTATATCGGCGTACCCACCGCAGGCCCGTTCAAGCCGGAGACGTATCGGTATTGAGCGCGAGCGCTCTGTCCCAGCAAACGTTCCTACGCTTTCCGTCATGCCCGCGACGAGCGCGGGCATGACGAAGAAGGAGCCCCGCGATCGCATGCGCCACCTCGGGCGGCAAATCGGCGAAAGCATCCGGCCAGCCGCGGCGGCGCGTCAGGAAGGCGGACCCGGCTTCGCCTCCTTTTCAGAGCGGATGACTGGATGCGTGTCCATGCTGCCGCCGACGCCGCACCATTCCAGCGCGCTGAGCGCGCTCAGGATCGTGGCGTTGCGGCAGTAGTCGCGCCAATCCTGCCAGCCCGGATCGGCGGAGCTATCGGCCAAGTCGCGCGCGCATTGTTCGGGCGTCTCGCAGCGCTCGCAGAGCCCTTGCAGCACGCGGAATTTCACCGGCTGCTCGCGGGCGAACGTCACTGGGTCGAGGTGAAGCGCCGCCATGCGGCGCAGCAGCAGCGTGGTATCGGGATTGCGGATGCCGGGACTGGGGTTGAGGCGTTCCTCGCCCGTCTGCTCAGGCGCTTCGACCGCGTCCGGCCGGGTCCAGGCGCGGCACCAGGCGATCACGACATCGAAGCCCAATAGTCGCCATGTCGGCGTCGGCAAGATCGGCATTCGACCCTCCTGTCATCTGGTTTCGGTCGAGGCGTCAATTGTTCTTGGCGCCCTCGCGGATCCAGTTGCGAATGTCGTTGCGGTCGCAAGTCGATAGCTTCTTCTTCCCGTGCGGCATGCGCAGCTCAGGGGAAGCGCGCCAGTCCAGTAGCCACATCAGGTTGCTGCTCTGCGGGTCGCGGGGGATCACCATAGCCCCGAAGCTGGTGCCCTTCATCAATCCTTCGTAGGTGCTCAGGTCGAGCCCGCTCTTTTGGAACCCCTCGCCGCCCGGCTGGTGGCAGGACACGCAACGCCCCTTGAAGATCGGCATCACGTCCTGGGAGAAACTCAAGGGGGACTCCGCGGCGCAGACTTTGCTCGACTGAAGCATGACGCCCGCGCCGAGCAGAACGACAGGGACCGCCGCCAGGGCGACCAGGAGTTGCCGTTTCATGCGACCCTCCTCGCAACTGCGGCGGGGTAAGGTCAACGCCGCGAGCAAATCATTTCGCCAGGGGCGGCAACGTGCATTGATCAGGATCAACCCCGGGCGCGCGGGCAGGCCGCCCCGGGACCATGCCGCCTCGCCTTGTCCCCACCCGAGTCGAGTGCTATCTGCGCTCCATGACGGCCAAGCCCATCGAAAACATCCGCAATTTCTCCATTGTCGCCCATATCGACCACGGGAAGTCCACGCTCGCCGACCGGCTGATCCAGCTCTGCGGCGGGCTGACCGAGCGCGAGATGGTGGGCAAGGAGCAGGTGCTCGACTCGATGGATATCGAGCGCGAGCGCGGCATCACCATCAAGGCGCAGACCGTGCGGCTGAAATATCATGCGCGCGACGGCAAGGACTACATCCTCAACCTGATCGACACGCCCGGCCACGTCGACTTCGCCTACGAGGTCAACCGCTCGCTCGCGGCCTGCGAGGGCTCGCTGCTGGTGGTGGACGCGAGCCAGGGCGTGGAGGCGCAGACGCTCGCCAACGTCTATCACGCGCTCGATGCCGGCCACGAGATCGTGCCGGTGCTCAACAAGGTCGATCTGCCCGCCGCCGAGCCGGAGAAGATCAAGCAGCAGATCGAGGACGTGATCGGGCTTGATGCCTCCAACGCGCTCATGATCTCGGCCAAGACCGGCCTCGGCGTTCCCGAGGTGCTGGAAGCCATCGTCACCCGCCTGCCGCCGCCGAAGGGCGACCGCGACGCGACGCTCAAAGCGCTGCTGGTCGATAGCTGGTACGACGCCTATCTCGGCGTGGTCGTGCTGGTGCGCGTTGTCGACGGCACGCTCGCCAAGGGCCAGCGCATCCGCATGATGGGCACCAACGCCGCCTATGAAGTGGATCGCGTCGGCGTCTTCACGCCGAAGCTCACCGCCACCGACATCCTCTTGCCCGGCGAGATCGGCTTCCTCACCGCCCAGATCAAGGAGGTCGCCGACACCCGCGTCGGTGACACCATCACCGACGACCGCAAGCCGGTGACCGAGATGCTGCCGGGATTCCGGCCGGCGATCCCCGTGGTGTTCTGCGGGTTGTTCCCGGTCGATGCCGCGCAGTTCGAAGACCTGCGCGCCGCCATGGGCAAGCTGCGCCTCAACGACGCCAGCTTCTCTTATGAGATGGAGACGAGCGCCGCGCTCGGCTTCGGCTTCCGCTGCGGCTTCCTCGGTCTTCTCCACCTCGAAATTATTCAGGAGCGGCTGGAGCGCGAGTTCAACCTCGACCTGATCGCGACCGCGCCGTCGGTCATCTACAAGATGGACCTGCGCGACGGCACGCATATCGAGATCCACAATCCGGTCGACATGCCGGACGTGATGAAGATTTTGGAGATCCAGGAGCCGTGGATCGAGGCGACCATCCTCACGCCCGACGAATATCTCGGCGCGGTGCTGAAACTCTGCCAGGACCGCCGCGGCAATCAGAAAGAGCTGACCTACGTCGGCAACCGCGCCATGGTGAAATACGACCTGCCGCTCAACGAGGTGGTGTTCGATTTCTACGATCGGCTGAAATCGGTGTCGAAAGGCTATGCCTCCTTCGACTATCACCTCACCGACTACAAGGCCGCCGACCTGGTGAAGATGTCGATCCTGGTCAACGACGAACCCGTGGACGCCCTCTCCATGCTGGTCCACCGCACCCGCGCGGAAGCGCGCGGCCGCGGCATGGTGGAGAAGCTGAAGGAGCTGATCCCGCCGCACATGTTCCAGGTGCCGATCCAGGCGGCGATCGGCGGCAAGATCATCGCGCGCGAAACCGTACGCGCCTTCCGCAAGGACGTGACGGCGAAATGCTACGGCGGCGACGCCACCCGCAAGCGAAAATTGCTCGACAAGCAGAAGAAGGGCAAGAAGCGCATGCGCCAATTCGGCAAGGTCGACATTCCGCAGGAGGCTTTCATCGCGGCGTTGAAGGTGGATGTGTAGGCCTTTGTCATTCCGGGGCGCGCTGAAAGCGCGAACCCGGAATCCAGAAACAGAGCACAGCATACCCATCTGGATTCCGGGTCCGCGAGCGTAGCTCGCGTCCCGGAATGACAGTGCCCGCCGACTTTTGACCTATATATTTGAGCGTCAGCCCCGTCGTAGCATCGGTCATGATCATCGCATTGAAGGCGTGACATGGCTCAATGGATCAGGTTCGAGCACGGTGGAAAGCCGGGATTTGGCGCGCTCGACGGGGATTTTATCGTCGTGCATGCCGGCGACATGTTCGCGGGCGCTCGGCCGGCTGGCGGCAAAATCAATCTTGCGGACGCAAAAATTCTCACGCCGTGCGAGCCGTCGAAGATGATCTGCTTGTGGAATAACTTCCACCAGCTCGCCGCCAAGAACGATTTTCCCCGTCCCGAAGAGCCGCTCTACTTCCTAAAGGCGCCGAACGCCTATTGGCCCGCGAACCAGCCAATCAAACGCCCGCCGACCTATGACGGAAAAATCATCTACGAAGGCGAACTCGGCGTCGTCATTGGCAAGACGTGCTTCAACATCACCGAGGCACAAGCTGGCGATTACATCTTCGGCTACACCTGCGTGAACGACGTCACCGCCATCGATCTTTTGAAAAAGAACCCCTCTTTCGAGCAGTGGACGCGCGCCAAGAGCTTTGACACCTTCGGCGTGTTCGGCCCGGGGATTACCACCGGCGCCGATCCGATGACGCTCTCCATCAAGACCATCCTCAACGGCAAGGAACGGCAGAACTATCCGGTCACGGACATGTTTTTTCCGCCGCACAAGCTCGTCGCCGCGATCTCGCGCGACATGACGCTGATGCCGGGTGACATCATCGCCTGCGGCACCTCGCTCGGCGCCGGCGTGATGCGCGAAGCGAACAACGTGGTCGAAATCGTCATCGATGGCGTCGGCAGGCTCACGAACTCGTTCGATCAGGTGGTTGCTCCCTGAAAAAACGCAAGCGCAACTGCTATCCCGCCCCTACTACGGGGGCTGCCTTCAATGGCTGGACGCGGCGCGGAGGAAGGTGACGGGGATGTCGAAGCGGTCCGCGACCAACAGGAGCGCCGATCCTGGGAGTGATTGGAAAAGCCTCAGCAGCCGATCTTCGAGTCCGGGGGACGGCTCAGCAGAAGCGGCCCGTAAACCACGCAAAAGCCTGCGAAGGCTGCAAACCAGGCGAGCGCCGCGACATACATGAGTGCGATCGATGGCTCAAATGCGCCAATGATGCGCGTCGTGGCCGCGAGCAGCAAGCCGCCCGCGCCCAGCATCATATGGTCATTTCTATCGCGGGGGAGTCGCATGGTTCCCAATGATCCGGAAATCTTCAATGACTGATCGCTCTATTCCAGCTGTATCCGGGCTTGCCATGATAAAAGCCGTTGGAGAAGGGTGCGGCCGGCTTGATGGTATCGAGCCGGGCCTGGGCCTCTTGCGCGGCGAGCTCTCCATCGAGGACGGCACGAAAGACTGAAGCAATCTCCACCATGTCGAAACTATGCGGAGACAGGCGAAAACGCGAGACGCCCATGGCGCGCAGCTCCGGCACTTCATGGATCAGATTGAGATAGTCGTATGAGAGAGTTTGGACGCCATTGACGGCGAGGAATGGCCGGCCGTCCAGCGTGCTCAGGTCCAATCCGTCCGGATCGTTCTCGCAGATGAATTGGCAGCTGTCCTTGGTGCGCCCGTGGGCCCGCGCATGATAGCAGCGCGCGGATAGCGCCAGCGGCAGACGCCCGAAAACCTGGACTTCGATCATCACGTCGAGATCACGGCTCCCCTCGCACAGAGCGTGAATGGCAGGGGCCGGCATCTCGGCCGGAACACAGATATTCCGTGCGCCTCTTTCAGCAAGGAACGAGACGGTCCTCTCATTGTAGACGTTCATGAACGGGCCGATGTGGTGCGCTCGCCCTCGCAACTGGAGCAAGGCGGAGGCGTCGTTGGCTTCCACGAGAAATTCTTGCGAGGCGCAGATGCTGTCCACGAGTTTCCGGTCAAGCTTCAGCACGACTTCGGAAAGCGTCGAGAACACGACGGTCTTCCCAGCCGCCGACAATCGCTCGGCCACCGCTTGGTAATGCGGCTCGAACAACGGGCCGCGCTTCGAACACACGACCTCGCCGAGATAGACGGCGGCCACGGGGGCCTCATCGGCGATACGGAAATAGAAATCGCGCCAGCGCTCCGGCTGCCAGTTGAAAAGCACCGGCCCCAGTGTGATCTGCGCCACTTGGTCCCGCACCGCTACCTCCATCTCTTGCTGCGGTATGCGCCTTCGGTCTCGCGATGTCCTTCGGTCAGCGCCAGCAGGTTCATGAGGCCCGCTTCGCGCCCCGCCATGATGTCATCGACGGCCTTGCGGAACGCGGACACGACCGCCTTTACGTAGGCACGGCTGCGCTGACGCCCCTCGATCTTGAGTGCGGTCACGCCGGCGCGCATAAGGTCGGGAAGGAGCGCCGAAAGGTTGAGGCTGACCGGCTCCTCGAAGGCGTAATAGGCTTCATTCCTGGCCCCGCACAGGTAGCGGCCCTTGCAAATGGTCGGATAGCCGGCGCTCTCGCCGCAGCCGAAGCGATCGATCATGAACGGACCGAGCCGGACGGTGAGATTGCGCTCGGCGTCCTCCTCGTAGTGCACGTCCGCCGCCGGCGAGCAGACGCCATCCATGTTGGTCGATAGGCCCGTGGCATAATTGGCGAGGCTGCAACGCCCCTCGGCCATCATGCCGATATTGCCGAAGATGAAGGCCTCGATCTCGCAGGGGATCTGGCGGTGGAGGTCGGCGATCTCGGCAACCGTCAGAATGCGCGGCAGCACCACGCGTTTGACGCCGAATTCCTGGCAATAGAACCGTATTGCCTCGGGCGAGGAGGCGCCGGCCTGGACCGAGAGATGCAGCCGCAGGTTCGGGTGGCTGCGCGCGGCGTAGTCGGCAACGCCCATGTCGGCGGCAATCAAGGCGTCGACGCCGAGGCGCGCGCCAATGTCCACGGCCTCACGCCAGAGCGCGAACTGCCCCGCCGGCGGAAAGGTGTTGACGGCGAGCAGAACCTTGGCGTCACGCGCATGTGCATAGCCGATCGCCGCTTCAAGCTCCGCGGGCGTGAAATTCAGGCCCGGGAAATTCCGCGCATTGGTCGCGTTCTGGAAGCCGCAATAGACGGCGTCGGCGCCGGCATCGACCGCGGTGCGCAATGCAGCCGGCGTGCCGGCCGGGCAGACCAGCTCCGGGCGCCGATAGCCATTGTCAGTCATGGTGACTTCTCGTTCGCATGGCACGCAGCGCCGATACGGCCAGCGCTACCGGTTTTGATAACGGCCCGAAGGCGGCGACAACGCTTTCGAGGGCGCTGCCGTCGAAATCATCAAGAGCATTGCGCAGCGCCACGACAGCTTCCGTGCTGCCGCTCACGCGCAGGTCGCGGGAAAAAAACAGCGCGTCGCCGTCGAGCGATCCGTCGATCATGTCGAGCAGGTTGAAAAAGGTGCCGGCAATTCCGGCGTCGTGGCGGGGCTTCTCATATCGGCGATAGGCCCTGAGAAAAGGCTGTGCCGCGTCCGGCCGTAAAAGCAGCACGAAGGGCAGGTCAATCGGATCAATCAGGAAAAGCTTCCCTGTGTGCGGGCCGAGCCGGGCGAACAGGTCAGGATGGGCGCGGGCGACATGCGTTGCGATGTGAGCAAGAATCGGTTGCAGCGCCGCCAATGGCACGGCCGACAGCAGCAAGCCCGGAGCATTCTGCAACAGACCGTGAAATGGTGAGGCAGATAGTTCAGCTCGGGTGGGGGACGACATTGATAAAGTTTACCAATCGCGGGTCGGGGCCCGACTTGATCTAGGTCAATTGTATTGGCTGAGTGAGTCAGTTGGCTGTTTGAAAATTGAATCTGCCGGGTGAGGGGTTACAAACCCTCGATAGGCGCGAACCCCCTCACCCCAACCCTCTCCCCCTTAGGGAGAGGGAGAAAAAAGAAAGCGTGGCTGTTTGAAAATCGAATCCGTCGTCATTCCGGGGCGCGCTAAGCGCGAGCCCGGAATCCAGAAGCAGGCTCCGTGATCGCCTCTGGATTCCGGACAGCCTCGCTACGCGAGGCTTCCGGAATGACGAAGATGAGGTTGCTGTGAAAACTAAATCCGTTCGCGCCGCTGAAAACTACCAGCGGAATCCCGCGCTCGTCGCCGCGGTCCGGACTGCCGGAGCATGCGCCTTCGCGGTTTCACGCGCGGCGGCTTGAGCGGGCCGCGCCGCCGCTTTCGCGCGCTCACCCGCGGGGCTCCTCTCGGCGGCGACCTGTTCCGGCGCCGAAGGAATTTCGGGTGTCAACAACTCGGCCTGCTTGGGAGCCGAGGAAATTTCCGGCTCGATGTCGGCTTCCGCCACGGCCCGGCTCGGCTTCTTCGGCGGCTGGGCGGGAGCGGGCCCCGGAACATCGATCGCATCGTTCGACACCACGATGCGCGTGCTTCCCATCTGATCCTGGATGAGCGCGTAAAGCTTGGCCGCGTTCTCCGGATGCAGCCGCACGCAGCCGTGCGATGCGACTCTGCCAAGATTGGAAACCTCGGTCGTGCCGTGGACGGCATAGCCGTTGTGGAAGAAGATCGAATGTGGCATCGGCGCGTTGCCGTATTGTTTCGAGCGCCACTTGCGCGCCATCCATTGCGGCTGGTAGGCGCCGCTGGGCGTGATGTAACGGCCGCGTCCGGTGGAGACGAGCCAATTATAACGCACGGAGCCGTCGACCATCACAGCCATACGCTGCGAGGTTTTGCTGACGCTGACGAGAACGTCGGCGGCGGCCGGCCTGGAGGCCGCGCCCGCGAGCAAACCCGCGGCCGCATAAACGGCCATAATAACGAGACGACGCATAACCCCGGCCCCCACGGCCCAACCCGCGCTTAGGTGCGGGCATATCAGCATCGCTTGCCGCCGCGGGGTTGTAAAGGGTTGTTGCTGTTGAGCTTTGCAGTGCGGTAAATTTGTCCGGCGGGGCCTGAAAGGCCCATGAAGAGCCCATATTTGGGCTATATTCGGCGCCGATTCTGGCCTTGCGCAAGCAGGCCGCCGCGGGGGCGGGGGAGATCAAATGTTCGCGAAGCGATCCTTGCGTTGTTTGCTTATCGCGGCGCTGTGCCTGCCCGCGAGCGCGCAGGCGCAGGACAAGGGCACCCTGGAGCCCGTTCCCCTGCCACCCCTCGCCAAGCCGAACGATCCCGGCGTAGCCGCCAAGGAATTGTTCGGCCGCAAGGCGGCGCCGGCGCCGCTCGCCGCGCGTGCGCTCGGCTTCTACGCCAAGGGGTGCCTGGCCGGAGCGGTAGCGTTGCCGGTGAACGGCGACACCTGGCAGGTCATGCGCCTGTCCCGCAACCGCAACTGGGGCCATCCCAACCTCGTGAAGATGATCGAGCGGCTCGCCGAGAAGGGGAAGAAAACCGGCTGGAACGGCCTGCTCGTGGGCGATATTTCGCAGCCGCGCGGCGGGCCGATGCTCACCGGCCATGCCAGCCATCAGGTCGGCCTCGACGCCGACATCTGGCTCACCCCCATGCCGGAGCGCGAACTCACGCGGGCTGAGCGCGAGGAAATGTCCGCGATCAACATGGTGCGCGAGGATCGCAAGGACGTGGATTCGAAGCTCTGGACTCCGCGGCACACCGCCATCATCAAATCCGCCGCCGAGCAGCCGGAAGTCGACCGCATCTTCGTCAATGCTGCGATCAAGAAAGCGCTGTGCCGGGACACCGGGAAGAACCGTGCGTGGCTGTCGAAAGTGCGGCCCTATTACGGGCATAACTTCCATTTTCACGTCCGCATCCATTGCCCGAGCGGCGCAGAGGGTTGCGAGTCGCAGCCCGCCGTCCCTGCCGAGGACGGCTGCGGCAAGGAGCTCGACTGGTGGTTCACCGACGCGGTGCTCAATCCGAAGCCGTCGAAAGTCCCGGAGAAGCCGAAGCCGCCGATCAAGCTCGCCGACCTGCCAGCGGCGTGCCGCCAGGTATTGATGGCGCCATAAAAGATTGAGCCGCGCGGCTTTGCCCGGAAGGCAAAGCTTGTTAGATTGCTGAGTGACGTGTGGAGCGCCGTGCGCGCGCCGCAGCAGCCCGGAACGGCGGTTCAGGGGCGGTCCTTTCCGATTTGATGCAAACAAAGTTTACGCGGCCGAGCTGCCGATGCTCGCCGCGCGGAGGAGCCGCCATGAAACATTGCCGCATCGTTCTGGCCGTCATCTTCGCGCTTCTCGTTCCTATCAACGGCGCGTTCGCGCAAGAAAAAACTATCCTCGTTTTCGCCGCCGCATCGCTGAAGGATGCGCTGGACGACGTGAACGCCGCGTTCAGCGAGACCACCGGCGTCAAAGTCACCGCGAGCTATGCGGCAAGCTCGCAGATCATCAAACAGATCGAGCAAGGCGCGCCCGCGGATATCTTCATCTCCGCCGACCTCGATTGGATGGATTACGGTGCGCAGAAGCAGCTCATCAAGGAAGCAACGCGCGTGAACCTGCTCGGCAACCGGCTGGTGCTGATCGCGCCGGGCGATTCAAAAGTGGAGCGCGTGACGATCGGTCCGAATTTCCCCCTCGCCGCGCTCGCCGGAGACGGGCGCATCGTTACCGGCGACGTGCGCGCGGTGCCCGTCGGCCGCTACGCCAAGGCGGCGCTGGAGAAGCTCGGCCTGTGGGAATCCGCGCAGCCGAAGCTCGCCATGGTGGAGAATGTCCGCGTAGCCCTGGCGCTGGTGGCGCGCGGCGAAGCGCCGCTCGGCATCGTCTATGAAACCGATGCGCGGACGGAGCCGAAGGTGCGGGCGATCGGCGTCTTCCCGCCGGATTCGCACCCCCCGATTATTTATCCCGCCGCGCTGACGGCAGAAGCCAAAGCCGGCGCGGCGGAGTATCTTGCTTTTCTTCAATCGGCGGCAGCCAAGCAGCTTTTTGAAAACCGTGGATTTGTATTTCTGGCAAAGCCTAATCTTTAACGCGAGCGCCCTGTGTTTGACCTCAGCCCAGATGAATGGATCGCGGTTCAGCTCTCGCTGCGCATCGCCATCGTCGCGACGCTCGCGGCGCTGCCTTTCGGCGTCGCCGTAGCCTGGCTGCTGGCGCGCAAGGAATTCTGGGGCAAGTCGTTGCTCGATGGGCTGGTGCATCTGCCGCTCGTCCTGCCGCCGGTGGTGACCGGCTATCTGCTGCTGCTCTCTTTCGGCCGCAAGGGACCCATCGGCAGTTTTCTCGCCGATACCTTCGGCATCGTCTTCTCCTTCCGCTGGACCGGCGCGGCGCTCGCCTGCGGCATCATGGGCTTCCCGCTGCTGGTGCGCGCGATCCGGCTGTCGTTCGAGGCGATCGACCGGCGGCTGGAGGATGCGGCCTCCACGCTCGGCGCGAATCGCATGTGGTCGTTCCTCACCATCACGCTTCCTCTTGCGCTGCCGGGCATCATCGCCGGCATGGTGCTGTGCTTCGCCAAGGCGCTGGGCGAGTTCGGCGCGACCATCACTTTCGTGTCGAACATTCCCGGCGAAACACAAACCATTTCGGCTGCGATCTACACCTTCCTGCAAGTGCCGGGCGGCGATGCGGCGGCGGGGCGGCTGGTCGTGGTCGCCATCATCATCGCGCTGGCGGCGCTGGTGGCTTCCGAATGGCTGGCGCGCCGCGCCGGCACGCGCTTCCACGGAGACTGACATGCTTTCCGTCGACGTGGAAAAACGCCTGGGCGATTTCTCTCTCGCCGCCAAATTCGAGACCGGAAGCGGCGCGACCGCGCTGTTCGGGCCGTCGGGCGCGGGCAAGACCACGCTGGTCAATATGATCGCGGGACTTATTACGCCCGACCGCGGGCGCATCGCGATTGGTGATGCGGTGTTGTTCGATTCCGCGGCGCGCGTGAACATGCCGGCGCACCGGCGGCGCATCGGCTATGTCTTTCAGGAAGGACGACTGTTCCCCCACTTTTCGGTGGCGCGCAACCTGGATTTCGGCCGCTGGATGAGCGGCGCGCCCGCCGATGCTGTCGAACGGGAGCGCGTCATCGACCTGCTCGATATTCGGCCGCTGCTGGATCGCCGGCCGGGCAAGCTGTCGGGTGGCGAGCGTCAGCGCGTCGCCGTGGGCCGCGCGCTGCTGATGAAGCCGCGCCTGCTGCTGCTGGATGAGCCGCTGGCCTCGCTCGATGCGCGGCGGAAAGCCGACATCCTGCCGTATCTCGAAAGACTGCGTGATGAAGCCGGCGTGCCGATGGTCTATGTCAGCCATCAGGCAACGGAAGTCCGGCGCATGGCGACGGCCGTGGTTTGGCTCGATGGCGGACGGGTCAAAGCGATCCGCGGCGTCGAGTTCCTCGATGCCATGCGCGCGATAGGCTGAACGGACATGTTCCCGCCCGAACGCATCGTCTGCCTGACCGAGGAAACCGTGGAGACGCTCTATCTCCTCGGCGAGGATCGCCGGATCGTCGGCGTATCCGGCTATGCGGTACGGCCGCCGCAGGTGCGCCGGGAGAAGCCGCGCGTGGCGGCATTTATTTCAGCCGATGTGCCAAAGATCCTCGCGCTCGAGCCGGATCTCGTCCTCACCTTTTCCGATCTGCAAGCGGACATCGTGGCGGACCTGGTCCGGCACAATGTCGCGGTCCATGCTTTCAACCAGCGCGACGTCGCCGGCATCTTTGACATGATCCGCACGCTCGGCGCGCTTGTCGGCGCGGCGGAAAAGGCGGACGCGCTCGCAACCTCACTCACCCGGCGAATGGATACGGCGCGCACCCGCGCCGGACAATTGCCGCGCCGGCCGCGCGTCTATTTCGAGGAATGGGACGAGCCCATGATAACGGGTATCGGCTGGGTGTCGGAGTTGATCGAAGCGGCGGGCGGCATCGAGACGTTTCCGGCACTCGCCGTGCGCAAGAACGCCAAAGACCGCATCGTCTCGGCGGCGGACGTCATCGCGGCGCAGCCGGACATCATCATCGGCTCCTGGTGCGGAAAGAAATTCGTGCCGTCCAAGGTGGAAGCACGGCCCGGGTTCGATGCCATTCCTGCCGTTCGCAGCGGCTGGCTGCGTGAAATCAAGTCAACCATCATCCTCCAGCCGGGACCTGCCGCGCTCACCGACGGCCTCGATGCGCTCACCGGCATCATGGAAGGCTGGGCGGCGGCGCAGCCCGAAAACTCCTAACCACGACGGCGCGGCAGGCCGTCGTCCAAAGGGCGGGAATTGCGGGAAAGCACGTCGGCGAGATAGTCGAGCGCCTCGATCAGCGCGGGTCCGCCGCACAGGCTGTATCGGGTCGGCAGCGCGATCCGCCGCTCCGGCGGATAAAGCGCGCGGACGGCCGGATGGGTGAAGAACAGCGCGCCCTGGTCTTCCGCCTGGAGCGGTGGGTCTTTCAGCACCAGGAAATCGGGGCGCATCACCAGCAGCGTTTCGAGAGCGACGAACCCGCCATAACCGGCCGGTGCGCCGGGCGGTAGCCGCAAGCCGGCTTCCGCCAGTAGCATGGCCGAAAGGCTCGCGGTGCCTTCCACATAGCCGCCCCTTTCCACCACAAGCGCCGTGCGCGGCGGGTTTCGCGCAGCTGCCGAGAGCCTTGCCCGGGCGGAGTCGAGCGCGCGCACCATGGCCTCGCCGCGATCGGGATGGCCAAGCCGCACGGCGACGGTACGGATTTGCGCCCGCGCCGTGGCGAGATCGCTCACCACCTCGACCTCGAACACCGGCACGCCATGCGCGGTGAGCATCCGCCGCGTCTCACGCCGGTCGCTGGGTCCGACCAGCACCAGGTCGGGCGCGAGCGCGATGGCTCCTTCGGCGTTCCAGTCCAGGGTTCGGAACCTGCGCGCCTGTTCGGCAACCACGGAGATGTGAGGATCGGTGGCATAGGGAGAGAGCGCCGCGATCTGATTGCTGTCGGCGAGCGCCACCACCAATTGGTCGGCGCACAGATTGAACGACACGATCCGGCGCGGCGCGTCGGCATGCGCCGGCGCGGCCATGAGCAAGAACAACAATGGCGCGAAGAACCTTCGCATCTCTTCCCTCGTCCTCTTTACACACGCTATCCCATTGGAGGGCAAGCCGAGACCCTGTAGGAGATCAGGCCAGATCGGGGTGGAAGAAGCTGTGAACGCGACGGGGCGCAAAGATATCAAACTCAACATGGCCCTGGCCGCGCTGGTGGCCGCGCTGGGCGTCCTGTCGTTGACGGTGGGGCCAGCGGCCTTGTCACCGCGCGCGGTGCTGGCGGCGCTGATCGATGGGGACGGAATTCCAGGCATCATCGTGCGCGACATCCGCCTGCCGCGCACATTGCTGGCGGGGCTGATCGGCGCGACCTTCGGCCTTGCCGGCGCAGCGCTCCAGGGCCTGTTGCGCAATCCGCTGGCGGAGCCGGCGCTGTTCGGCGCTCCGCAAGCAGCGGCCGCGGGCGCCGCGCTTGTGATCGCATTCGGGTTGGCTGGCGCAACCTCCTTCGCCGTCCCGCTGGCCGGCATCGCCGGGACGCTGCTGGCGATCGGCAGCCTACTCGCCATTGCCGGGCGGCGGGCAAGCCTCACGGTGACCATGCTCGCGGGTCTGGCGCTGGCGAGCTTGGCGGGAGCGGCAATCGCGCTCATCCTCAATCTGGCCCCGAACCCTCATGTCGCGCTGGAGATTGCGTTCTGGCTGCTCGGCTCGTTGCAGGACCGCAGCTACGATCATCTGGTCATTGCCGTCCCCTTCCTGATCGCAAGCTGGGTCATGCTCGGCATGAACGCCGGCGCGTTCCGCGCGCTGACGCTGGGAGAGGACGCCGCCGCCTCGCTCGGCGTCGATATCGAGCGCACGCGCCGGGCTGTCGTGGTCGGCGTCGCGTTCGGCGTCGGGGCTGCCGTGGCCGTCGCCGGATCGATCGGCTTCGTCGGGCTGGTGGCGCCGCACCTCGTGCGGCGGATGGTGGGTTCCGATCCGGCGCGCGTGATGCTGCCCGCGGCGCTGACCGGCGCGGCGCTGCTGATGGCCGCCGATATCGGCGTGCGCCTCGTACCCGGTCCGGTGGAGATCAAGCTCGGCGTCGTCACCGCGCTGGTCGGCGTGCCGTTCTTCCTCGCCATGATTTTTTCCGAGCGGCGGATGCTGGAAGGAAATCCCGCGTCATGACCATGGGCGCACCACCGCTGTTGGAAGCCCACGCGGTCACGGTCGCGCTCGGCGGCGCTCCTGTCGTCCAACACGCTAATCTCGCGCTACGGGCAGGTGAACTCGTCGCCTTGGTCGGGCCCAATGGTGCGGGCAAGACAACGCTCATGCGCGCGCTCGCGGGACTGCTGACTGCCACCGGCGACATCGATATCGGCGGGCGGGAGCTTTCCGAACTGACGCCGCGCGAGCGGGCGCGCGCCATCGCCTATCTGCCGCAGGGGCATGTGTTTCATTGGCCGATGGAAGTGGCCGCCGTGGTCGCGCTCGGCCGCCATCCCCACGCGGATGCCTTTTCGGGGCTGTCGCAGGTGGATCGCGAAGCCGTCAGCCGGGCGATGGCGGCAACCGCCACGGAAGAATTCACCGGCCGCCGGGTGACCACCCTTTCCGGCGGCGAACGCGCGCGGGTGGCGCTGGCCCGCGCGCTCGCGACCGAGGCGCGCGTTTTGCTGGCCGACGAGCCGACGGCCTCTCTCGATCCGCGTCACCAATTGGTGGTGATGGATCTGCTGCGGCAGGCGGCGCGGAAGGGCGGCGCGGTGCTCGCCATCCTGCACGACCTCACGCTGGCCGCACGCTTTGCCGACCGGGTGATGGTGATGGATCGCGGCTACATCGTTGCCGATGGGCCGGCCGGCGATGCCTTGAGTCCCGCGCGGATTGCTCAGGTATTCGGTGTGGACGCGGTCAGCATCGATACCGGCGAAGGCTTTGTGCCAATCGCGCGGCATCCGTTGTGAGCCATCTTACGATCGGCTGAACCAATCCTTGATCCATTCGATGAATGGACTTGCTGCGCCGGGTCCGGGATCGGCCAGCCGCAAGCCGACATTGGTAACGCGGCCTTCCTCCACCGTATGCGCGACCAGGACGATGGAACCGAGCGGCACGGTGTCGCCGTTTTCCGGCGGGCGGCCGAGATGCTCGGCAAAGTCGTCGGCGAGCGACATTGCCGCGTCCTCACGCGCGATCTGCAATCCATAGATCTCAGCCAGCGCGCCGAGCGTCACGTCTCCCGAGACAAAGAAGTCGCCAAGCAGCCGCGGGTCGGGCTTGGCCGGCGGCGGCATGTTGACGAAAAAGCGGTCGAGCGCATCCGCCTTTTCCGGCGGCGCTAGCAGATAAACATAATCCCCTTCGCGCACCTCGTCGCTTTCCGCCGCGGTCAGAATGCGCTCATCGCGGATGACCAGCGTCGGCTTGGCCCAGGAAGGAATGAGGCGGCGGCGCAGATAAGGGCTGTTGGCAGCGACGGGATATCCCACGAGTTCCTGCGTCAACTGACCCGGGAGGTCGAGCTCGATCCGGCGCGGCAGCCGGTGCAGGGTCGGCAATGCAAGACCGAGCCGGCGCGCGGCGAGCGGTATGGTCCAGCCCTGGACCAACAGCGAGACCACCACGACGACAAAGGCGATGTCGAAATAGATGCTCGCATTGGGCACGCCCACCAGCAGCGGAATCGATGCGAGAAAGACGCTGACCGCGCCGCGCAGACCTACCCAGGAAATGAAAATCTTTTCGCGCAAAGGGTAACGGAAAGGAATGAGGCAAAGAAATACCGCAAGAGGCCTCGCAACAAGCATCAGCACCACGGCGACGACGAGCGACGCCAGAATCGTTTCGGGCAGCCGGCTGGGCCATGCGAGCAAGCCGAGCAGCGTGAACATGGCGATCTGGGCAAGCCAGGTGACGGCGTCAAGAAAAACCACAACGGTGTTATGCGCCCGGGTCGGCCGGTTGCCGACGAGCAGGCCAGCCAGATACACGGCGAGAAAGCCCGAGGCATGCATGACCGCGGCGAGGCCGAAGATCACCAGCGCTCCCATCGCCACGAACGGCGCGTGAAGGCCCTGCGGCAGCGCCAAACGATTGAGCACAAAGACGATCGCCCAGCCTCCTGCCAGGCCGACGAGCGTGCCGAGTATCCCCTCCTGCGCGAGCGTGAGCGCGACATGCTGCCAAGTGCGGTCGCCGATGACCAGGAACTCCAGCAGGATAAGCGTGAGCAGGATCGCAAAGGGATCGTTGATGCCAGACTCAACCTCGAGCGTGGCTCCGACCCGCGGGCGTAGCCGCAGGCCGCGGGCATGGATGAGGAAGAACACCGCGGCGGCATCGGTGGACGCCAGCAGCGCGCCGACCAACAATCCCTCCATCCAATGGAAACCGAACAAGACCATCACGGCCGGGGCCGTGATAACAGCCGTCAGCAACACGCCTATCGTGGCCAGCGAGGCCGCCGGCGCCAACACGCTGCGAAAGGTGGAGAGCTTAGTCCGCAGGCCGCCGTCGAACAGGATCAGCGCCAGGGCGATGGAGCCGACGACGTAGAGCGCGCCCACATTATCAAATTTGATTCCTCCCGGTCCCGCTTCGCCCGCAAGCAGACCGAGCAGCAGGAAGACCAGGAGCAGCGGCGCTCCGAAGCGCAACGCCACCAGGCTCGAAAGGATGCCGACCAGAGCCAGCAGCGCTCCAAGCAGGATGCCGATGCTGAGAATATCAACCGAAGCCATTCAGTTCGATTCTCCCTGCCCCATTATTGCGGGACCTGGCGATGGTCCGGCAATGCCTAATCAGGGACGGGGGGAACTTTTCGTGGCGATCAGGCCTGCGGACGGGCAGGCGGCAAATTCTCCACCATGGTCTTGGCTATTTCGTGCTCGCCCATCACCACCAAGGTAGCGCCGTGTTTCTTCAAATGCGCGACTTCCTCTTCGGAATGAGCCCGCGCAATGATGGGCAAGTCCGGGCTGATGCCGCGAGCCTGCGCCACCACCTGCCCGCCTTCGAAGGCGTCGGGGATGGCGACCAGCAGACAGCGCGCGCCGCGCAGGTTGGCGGCTTCGATCACCTCCGGGTCCGCCGCGTTGCCGGTGATGACTTCCTTTCCGCCCTCCCGCAGGCGGGCGGCAATGTCGGCGTCGTCCTCGATCACAAGATAAGGCACGCCGGCTTCCTTCAGCCGGTCCTTGATATAGGTCCCGACCCGGCCGTGACCCACCAGCACAACATGATCGGCAAGCTTGGTGTGCGGGATGGGTTCGCGGCTGGCCTTGCGGGGCGGCGCATCGGGACCATCAGGCGCCTTGGTCTCAAGGCGCGGGCCAAAGCGGTCGAGGGCGGCAAAGCACAAGGGATTGAGCATGATCGACAGGATCGCTCCGGCGAGAACGAGATCGCGTCCTTGTTCGGGCAGCAATTGCAGGGAAACACCAAGCCCGGCGAGGATGAATGAAAACTCGCCGATCTGCGCGAGGCTGGCCGAAACCGTCAACGCGGTCAGCGTCGGGTAGCCGAACACTCGGACGATGGCGAAGGCCGCCACCGACTTCCCGATCATGATGATCAGCAAGGTCGCGAGAACAGGCCCCGGCTGCTGCACGACGATCATCGGGTTGAACAGCATCCCGACCGAGACGAAAAACAGCACGGCGAAGGCGTCACGCAACGGCAAGGTTTCATTGGCGGCGCGTTGGCTCAACTCAGATTCGCTCAGGATCATGCCGGCGAAGAATGCGCCCAGCGCGAACGACACGTCGAACAAGGTCGCGGCGCCGCCGGCAACACCGAGGGCGATGGCCAGCACCGCCAACCGAAACAGTTCACGGGAGCCGGTATGCGCGACGTAGTGCAGAATCCAGGGAATGACCCGTTGCCCGACGATGAGCATGAACGCGACAAACGCAGCAACCTTGCCCAACGTAATGAGCAACGGCAGTGCGAGCGCCTGCACATTGCCCGCGCCGCTAACGCCTTTGAGCAGGTCTGCCAGCGCCGGAAGCAGCACGAGGGTCAGCACCATCGCGATGTCCTCGACGATCAGCCAACCGACCGCGATGCGCCCGCGTTCGGTTTCGAGCAAGCGCCGTTCCTGCAAGGCGCGCAGCAGCACCACCGTGCTCGCGACAGACAACGCGAGCCCAAACACGACTCCGGCGCCCATGTTCCAGCCGAGCAGCCACGCAAGGCCCATGCCCAGCACCGTCGCGGCGGCGATCTGCCCAATGGCACCCGGGATAGCGATGGCGCGCACCGAAAGCAGATCGTCGAGGGAGAAATGCAGCCCCACCCCGAACATCAGAAGGATGACGCCGATTTCCGCGAGCTCGTTGGCGATGTGCTGATCGGCGACATAGCCCGGCGTGAACGGCCCCATCAGGATGCCGGCCAGGAGGTAACCAACGAGGGGCGAAACCCGCAGCCGTTGTGCCAGCACCCCGAAGCCGAAGGCCAGCACCAGTCCCACCACGATGGTCGAGATCAGCGGCGTTTGATGCGACATCATTTTACCTTCGACAGGGATGCGGCAGCCCGCCCCGGTTTAAGCTGCCGGTTAGACGTTCCGCGTCAAGCAGCACGAGCACATTGCGTCAAGCGGTCGCGGCTTTTCTGCTTTCCAGAAAGTCGCCCACGCGTTCCAGCGCCTTGCGGATATTCTCGGTGGAATTGGCATAAGAAAGGCGCACGTAGCCCTCGCCGAGAATCCCGAAATCCGGTCCACCGATGATGGCGACGCCGGCATCGTCGAGCAGCGCCGAGGCCAGCGCCTTGGCCTTCCAGCCGGTGCGCTTCACGTTCGGGAAGGCGTAAAACGCACCTTTGGGCGTGGCGCAGGACACGCCCGGCAATTTATTGAGGCCGTCGACGACGACCTTGCGCCGCTCGTCGAAGGCCGCGACCATCTTGGCGACGTCATCCTGCGGGCCCTTCAGCGCGGCGAGGCCGGCGAATTGCGTTGGCGCATTCACGCAGGAATAGGAATTGACCGCGAGCTTGCGCGCATAGTCGTGGAGCTTCTTCGGCCACACCGAATAGCCGAGCCGCCAGCCGGTCATGGCATAGGTCTTCGACCAGCCATTCAACAGTATGAGGCGTTCGCGCAGCGCCGGATAGGAAAGCAGGCAGACATGCGCCTCGCCGTCATAGGTCATCTGGTCGTAGATCTCGTCCGACATCACCGCGACGTCGGGATGCTTCTCCAGGCCTGCCACAAGCTTGTCGACTTCCTTTTTCGGCGTGACGCCGCCGGTCGGATTGGCCGGCGAGTTGAGGATGAGCAGCCGCGTCTTCGGCGTGATGAGTTGCAGCGTCTCCTCGGCGGAGAAGGCGAAGCCGTTCTCCTCGCGGATCGGCACCGGCACCGGCGTGGCGCCGGTGTATTCGATCATCGAGCGGTAGATGGGAAATCCCGGATCTGGATAAAGGATTTCCGCCCCCGGCTCGCCGAACATCATGATCGCCATGAACATGGTGACCTTGCCGCCCGGCACGATCATCACGAGATCGGGCGACACTTCCACGCCGAAGCGCTTGTGCAGATCGGCCGCCACCGCTTCGCGCAACGGCAGGATGCCGGTGGCGGGCGTGTAGCCGTGGTGCCCGTCGCGCAATGCCTTCACCGCGGCCTCGACGATATGCGGCGGGGTAGGAAAGTCGGGCTGGCCGATGCCGAGGTTGACGATGTCCCTGCCCTGCGCCATGAGCGCCGTGGCGCGCGCCAGCACGGCGAAGGCATTTTCCTCGCCCATACGGTCGAAGCCCGCGATTGTTTTCAGCATCAATAACTCGTTGGCGATGGGTCCGTTGATTTCTCCAGCCACTTCACCGCATCCTCGCGGCGAAATCAAATCGGCCTCGTGCCGGCCATGACGCTGAAATGCGATTGGATTAAATGCGCTTCCCAGCCACGCTGATTCCCGCCACGCTGTTACGGCGGCGAAGCCTTCGCGCGGGCGCGCAGTGCCGGTGTGGAGGCGGTCGCCTATCGGTGCGCCATTTCCAGCGACGGCATTGTGGTGGTCGGCCCTGTTCCGGTCCTTGCACCGGCTTGATCAGGGTATACATTTACAGCCATAACCTCCCCGAGGATCTCGGATGAATTACGTAGACGCTGCGCTTGCGCCGTTGCGCAAGACCGGACAAATCAGGCTTCACGGAGCGGAAGCCTTCGAGCATATGCGCAAGGCCGGCCGGCTCGTCGCCGAATGCCTCGACATGCTGGTGGGCGAAGTGAAGCCGGGCGTGCCCACCGAGAAAATCGACCGGCTCGTTTTCGAATACGCGCTCGACCACGGCGCGATTCCCGCCACGATGATGTATCGCGGCTACCGCAAGGCCACCTGCACTTCGGTCAACCACGTCGTGTGCCACGGGATTCCCGGCGACAAGCCGCTGAGGGAAGGCGACATCGTCAACGTGGACGTCACGCTCATCCTGGATGGCTGGCACGGCGACTCCAGCCGGATGTACCCAGTGGGTGAGATCCCTCGCCGCGCCGAGCGGCTGATCGAGGTCACCTATGAGGCGATGATGCTAGGCATTGCCGCGATCGCGCCCGGCAAGACGACCGGGGACATCGGCGCGGCCATCCAACCCCATGTCGAAGCTCAGCACATGAGCGTGGTGCGCGACTTCTGCGGCCATGGCCTCGGCCGTCTGTTCCATGACGAGCCGAATATCGTCCATGTCGGCGAGCCTGGAGAAGGCATCGAGCTTAAGCCAGGAATGTTCTTCACGGTCGAGCCGATGATCAATCTGGGTCGGCCGCATGTGAAGGTTCTGTCGGATGGCTGGACCGCGGTGACCCGCGATCGCTCGCTGTCGGCTCAGTTCGAGCATACGGTCGGCGTGACCGACACCGGCGTGGAAATTTTCACCACCTCCCCGAAGGGCCTGCATAAACCGCCCTACGCGGCGTGAGCCGGCACTCTTCCCCTCGCCAATCATAAAGGCTTCTAATAGGCTCATCCTCAGGAGCAGCGCTCCAAGGACGGCGTACCTATCCATGTCCAGTGACCACGACATCGCTGAAAAGGGGCCGGGCCTCGCTGAAGCCCCCCCGCACTATTACGGCCATCGGGAACGGCTGAGGGGCCGCTTCCGGGAGGCCGGGCCCGACGCCGTCACCGACTACGAACTGCTGGAGCTCGTTCTGTTCCGCGCCGTGCCGCGCCGGGACGTGAAGCCGCTTGCCAAAATGTTGATTGCCCGCTTCGGCTCATTCGCCGAGGTGATTTCAGCGCCGGTGGCCAGGCTGGCCGAGATCAAAACGCTGGGCGAAGCTGCCATCACCGAACTCAAGGTGGTGCAGGCGGCGGCAAACCGCCTCGCGCGGGGTGAGGTCAAGCGCCGGCCCGTTCTATCGTCATGGTCCAGCGTGCTCGACTATTGCCGGACCGCGATGGCCTTCGCCGACAAGGAGCAGTTCCGTCTTTTGTTTCTCGACAAGCGCAACCAACTCATCGCCGATGAGCTGCAACAGGTCGGCACTGTCGATCATACGCCGGTCTACCCGCGCGAAGTGGTGAAGCGGGCGCTGGAACTCAGCGCGACGGCGATCATCCTGGTGCACAATCATCCTTCCGGCGACCCGACGCCGTCGCGCGCGGACATCCAGATGACCCAGGCCATTGTCGAGGTCGCCCGCCCGCTGGGCATTTCCGTGCACGACCACATCATCGTCGGCAAGGAAGGCCACGCGAGCTTCAAGGGTCTGAAACTGATTTGAGAGTTACGGCTGCTGCCGCACCAGCCAGAGCGGATCGGTTCCCTCGGGAACCCGCCGCCAGGCCACCGGGCCGGCTTCCTCAAAGCGCCACGCGCCGCGCGGTGACGAAACGACAAGCTCGCCGCGGTCCATGTTCCAGGAAGTGGGATTGAAGTCGGTGACAAATTTGTCGCAACCGGGCTTCACCTGCAAGGCAAGCTTTTCAGCGATCGCCGTGTTGGAAAACGTAATCACACAGATCGGCTGGTCGGAGCCGCGCGTGACCCCCCATTCGCCGAAAACCTGCTCCGGCTTGGCCTCGGCGCGCACCGAAGCGAGATTTTGCAGGAAGTAGCGCCCCTCGCTCGGCCGAACGCCTTCGAATATTCCCTTTTCCACTTCGTCGAGTTCGAGCAGAACCCTGCCTCTGGCATCAACAAAATGCAGGCCATCAATGCCGATCTTCCAGGCGCTGATGTCATTGGTCACGGCGAAGGCCTCGCCGCACGCCTTGTCGAAATCAAGCTTCAGTCCGCCGGGAGCCGTTTCCGGCTTAAAGGTGATCATGCAGATCTTGTCCCGGTCGGCGTTGGACATCTCCCACGTTCCCGCCATTTCTTTTGCGGCGTCGGAAAGTTGCAGGGTTTGAGCAAAGGCGCTGCCGGGAATGGCTAGCAGGGCACACATCAATATGAGCGCGCGGAAGTCCAGCATGGGCAGATGATAGCCCAGCTTTACTTTCGACTCCAATTCCCGCGCCAGGGTGTTTCCGGAACCGGAGTTAACGGCGGCCGGCCGTCTGCCCAGGCAAGGAGATTATCCACCACGAGCTGGTCCATGGCGCGCCGGGTGTGCACCGACGCCGAGCCCACATGCGGCAGCAGCACCACCTGCTCCATCTCGATCAGCTCACGCGGCACATTGGGCTCGTCGGCGAATACGTCGAGGCCGGCGGAATAGATTTTCTTTTTTTGCAGGGCTTCGATGAGCGCCGCCTGATCAACCACCGAGCCGCGCGCCACGTTGATGAGGATGCCGGAGGGACCTAGGGCCTCCAGCACTTGGGCGTTGATGAGATGCTTGGTGCCGGCGCCGCCTGGCGTGATGACCAGCAGCACGTCCACATCGCGCGCCATGGCGACGAGATCGGGGTAGTAGCGATAGGATACGTCCGGCTGCTGACTGCGCCCGTGATAAACCACGGTGACCGCGGACGCACCGAGCCGGCGGGCGATCGCCTTGCCTATGCGGCCAAGCCCTACGATGCCGACGGTTCGATCGCGCAGCGTCTGCGTGTGCGGAAATTCCCGCTTGGCCCATTCGCCGGAACGCACGAAGCGGTCCGCTTGAGGCAACTGACGCACGGTGCAGAGCAGAAGGCCGAGTGCGGTATCGGCGACTTCCTCATTCAGCACATCAGGCGTGTGGGTGACAGTGATGCCATGCTGGCCGGCCCATGCGGCATCGACGTGATCATAACCGACGCCGAAGCTGGACACGATTTCGAGCTTGGGCAGGCGCGACATAAACGGGCCGTCGATACGTCCGGGCGGCGCACTGACCGCGAGCGCGCGCAGGCGGGGCGCAAGCTCAGTCAGCAATGCGTCGGCGGATTTGGTGTCAGGCGCTTTGTGTATATGAAACCTGGGCGCCAAGCCGTCGATAATGGTGGGCTTGGCCGGCCCCAACACCAAGACATCTATTTTGTCGCTCATGCCCGTTCATGCCCCTCACCAGCCAACGGAGATATACTGTGTCTCCAGATATTCCATCATACCTTCGTGGGCACCCTCCCGCCCAATGCCGCTCTGCTTCATGCCGCCGAAGGGCGCCGCGGGATCGGAGACCAGCCCGCGATTGAGACCGACCATGCCGAATTCGAGCTTTTCGGACACACGCATGCCGCGCGCGAGATCGCCCGTGTAGAGATAGGCGATAAGCCCGTAGATGGTGTCGTTCGCCTTTTTGATGACCTCATCCTCCGACTTGAACGTCTGGATGGCGGCAACAGGGCCGAAAATCTCCTCCTCCAGCATCTCGGCATTATCCGGCACATCGATCAGCACCGTCGGCGGGTAGAAGAAGCCCTTGCCGCCAGGGGCCTTGCCGCCGGTTAGCAGCTTGGCCCCTTTCTTCACCGCGTCCTCGACCAGCCGCACGACCTTTTCGCGGCCGTCCGCATTGATGAGCGGGCCGACGTTCACGCCCTCATCAAGGCCATTGCCCATCTTCAATGCCTTCATGCGGCCGGTCAGTTTCTTGGTGAATTCGTCCTGCACCTTCTCATGGACGTAGAAGCGATTGGCAGCCGTGCAGGCCTCGCCCATGTTGCGCATCTTAGCAATCATGGCGCCGTCCACCGCGGCGTCGATGTCGGAGTCCTCGAAGACAATGAAGGGCGCGTTGCCGCCCAGCTCCATGCCGGGCTTGATCACATTGTCGGCCGCCTCGTGCAAGAGCTTGCGGCCAACTTCGGTAGAGCCAGTGAAGGAGAGCACGCGCACACGCGGATCGTGCAGCATGGCGCTGACCACCTTACCGGACGAGCGGGAGGGAATGACATTGACCACGCCGGGCGGCATACCTGCTTCCTGCAAGATCGGCATCAGCACCAGCATGGTGAGGGGCGTGTCGGAGGCAGGCTTGAGCACGACCGTGCAGCCCGCCGCGAGCGCAGGGCCGATCTTGCGGGTCGCCATCGCAGCCGGGAAATTCCATGGCGTCACCAGCACCGCGACGCCAGCCGGCCTGTGCTCCACGACAACGCGCGCGCCGAAGGCGGGCGCTTTGTAGAGCTGCCCGAGATTGCGCACGGCTTCTTCCGCGTTCCAGCGGAAGAATTCCGCGGCATAGGCGATCTCGCTGCGGGAATCCGCCAGCGCCTTGCCGTTCTCCAGCGTGATGAGCTTCGCCAGCCGCTCGGCGTCGCGCATCATCAGATCGAAAGACTTGCGCAAAATTTCTGCGCGCTCGCGCGGCTTCTTCCCAGCCCACCCGGGGAAGGCCTCGCTCGCGGCATCGATAGCGGCAATCCCGTCTTCGACCGTGGCGCTTGCCACCGAGGCGATCTTGTTCTCGGTGGCTGGATCGGTCACGTCGAAGCGCTGGCCGTCCGACGACTTGCGCCATTTGCCGCCAATCCAGAGGTCGGTCGGAACGCCTGCGAGAAGATTTTCATACATCGGCTTGCCCTCGCCCAGCCTACAGCCCCGCAGGTCCTCGCCCGCGCACCCATCTAGATAGCCTCCCTTCGCCCGAAGGGAAGGCCCGCTATAGCGGCGGAGACATGTGGTGTTTGCGCTCGCGATGGATCAAGTAGAGGCCGGACACGATCACCGTGGCCGCGCCCGCCATGGTCCAATGATTTGGAACGTCGCCGAAGACGAAATAGCCAAGCGCAATCGTCGAGACCAACTGCGTATAGATGAACGGAGAGAGTATGGACGCCGGCGCCAGGCGATGCGCGATGATCAGGAGGTAGTGGCCTAGGCTGGCAAAGATGCCCATGACGATCATCAATGCAATCAGCAGCGGATCGCTCGGCGCGGTCCAAACAAACGGCAGGACCGGCAGCATCGCAACCGCGCCGATGAGATTGGAGTAGAACAGCGTCGTCTCGTTCGAATCGGTGCGAGAAAGTGCGCGGGTCATGATCCCGTAGAAGGCGTAGCACAGCGCCCCGCCAAGCGAGAGCAAGGCCGCCGGATGGATGCCGCCAGCACCGGGCCGCGTCACCAGCAGCACGCCAACGAAGCCGAAGCAGATCGCGGCCCAGCGCCGCCAGCCCAGCCATTCCCCAAGGATCGGTCCCGCCAGCATGGCGACGAGAAAGGGCGTCGAGAACATGATCGCCAAGGCTTGGTCGAGTTGCAGATAGCGTACTGCAAGAAAATTGCAAAAGGTCGAGCCCAACAACAATACGGAGCGCGTGATCTGCAGCACCGGCCGCCTGGTGACGACGAGCTGCGGCCGCGTGACCGGATTTATCAGCACAAGCGTCAGCAGAAACGCGCTGGTGTATCGCGCCCACACGATCTGCAATGTGTCCATATGGGGGCTGAGGAACTTCGCCGTCGTGTCGAGACAAGCGAAACAGACGACCGCGCCGCACATGAGCGCGATACCCGTGAGACGTTGGCGGCGCTCCTGCGCGATGTCGTTCATCGATTGAATTAGACCGGGAATTGGGATGGGGGGATGGGCAACTTAGGGAACTCCACCGCAGATCGCGAGCAATGAATATGCCGGGCAGCTTTGCCGGAGCGGCTATTGTTCGAACCACTGGCTTGGTCTAAATATCACGGCGCGGGGCCCCTGGCGGTCGCCCCGCCTTTCCCAAGGCTTGCGAGCCCAAGCACCGCCTCCTTCAGGAACGAAGGAGGCCAATTCATGTCCGCGGGCCATATGGCGACCCAAGCCGGCAATTTCAAACATGGGGTGACCTGGAGCGAAGCCTTCCGGGTTTGGCTGCGCGTGGCGGCGCTGAGCTTCGGCGGACCGGCCGGGCAGATCGCGGTGATGCACCGCATCCTGGTGGAAGAGAAGCGCTGGATTTCCGAAAGCCGGTTCCTCCATGCGCTCAATTACTGCATGCTTTTGCCGGGGCCGGAGGCACAGCAACTCGCCACTTACGTGGGCTGGCTGATGCACCGCACGCTCGGCGGGTTGATGGCCGGCGGGCTTTTTATTCTCCCTGGCATCATCGCCATCATGGCGCTGAGCTACATCTATGCGGCGTATGGACAGGTCGGCATCGTCGCGGCGCTGTTCTTTGGGCTGAAGGCCGCGGTGCTGGCCATCGTCGTCGAAGCTGTGGTGCGCGTCGGCAAACGGGCGCTGAAGAACAACGTGATGCTCGCGCTGGCGGGAGCAGCCTTCTTCGGCATCTTCTTCCTCGATGTCCCCTTCCCCATCATCGTGTTCGGTGCCGCGCTGATCGGATTTGTCGGCGGCTGGATGCGGCTTGAAGCTTTTCAGGTCGGTGGTGGCCATGGCGCAAGCGGGAAAGGCGAGGCGCTCGTCGATAGCCTGCTGGGCGATGACGTTCCCGACCATGTGAAGCCCACCGCAGGTCGTGCGCTGCGGGTTGCGGTGATTTGGCTAGTCCTTTGGCTTGTGCCGGTATTCACGCTGCTTTGGCTGTTCGGCGGCCAGAATGTCTTCAGCCAGATCGCGGTGTTCTTCAGCAAGATGGCGCTGGTGACCTTCGGCGGCGCTTACGCGGTGCTCGCCTACGTCGCGCAGCAGGCGGTGGAAAATTATCGCTGGCTCAGCGCCGGCGAGATGCTCGACGGTCTCGGCATGGCGGAGACCACGCCCGGACCACTGATCATGGTGCTGCAATTCGTGGGCTTCATGGCGGCTTTCCGCGATCCCGGCACGCTCTCGCCCATGCTGGCGGGAACACTCGGCGGCTTGCTCGCGACCTGGGTGACATTCGCGCCGTGCTTTCTTTGGATTTTCTTGGGCGCGCCTTTCATCGAGAAGCTGCGGGGAAACAAGGCGCTGAGCGCGGCACTTTCGGCGATCACCGCGGCGGTCGTCGGCGTCATTCTCAATCTGGCGCTGTGGTTCGCCATTCACACGGTCTTTCATCAGGTGCGGCCGGTGCGCGGTTATGGCTTCGCCTTCGATGCGCCGGTGCTGGCGAGCGTCGATCCCTGGGCGCTGGCGTTGTCGGTGGCGGCGGCGATTGCGATCTTCCGCTTCAAGGCCGGCATGATGCCGACACTGGCCGTCTGCTCGCTCGCGGGGATCGCCCTCTATCTTGCTGGCATTCGCGCCTAGTTCTCCGGCTGCAACGCACTCTCGTGCCAGCGCCGCAGGACGAGATGCGAGAGGAACGACAGCGCGAAGAAGATGACGACTCCCGCTGCCGACAAGAGCAGCAGCGCAGCGAACATGCGCGGGATGGCGAGACGGTATCCGGATTCGGCGATGCGATAGGCAAGGCCGGAGCCCGCGCCCGCCGAGCCGGCTGCGATTTCCGCCACCACCGCGCCGATCAGCGCCAGTCCGCCCGCAATGCGAATGCCGCCGAGAATATAAGGCAGCGCCGCCGGCAGCTTCAGATAGCGCAGCACTTGCAGGCGCGACGCGCCGTAAAGGCGGAAAAGGTCGACCAGGTTGCGGTCGGTGGAATTGAGCCCGAGCGTGGTGTTGGCGAGCACGGGGAAGAAGGCGACGATCCAGGCGCAGGCCAGCACCGCCGCCTGTTGCGGCAGGTAGATCAGCAAGAGCGGCGCGATGGCGACGACCGGCGTCACCTGCAACGTCACGGCATAGGGATAGAGGGAATATTCAACGAGGCGCGATTGATTGAACAAGACCGCGAGACCAACCCCGCCGGCGACCGCCAGCAGGAAGCCTTGCAGCGTCGTCTTGAGCGTGACCAGCAACGAAGAAGACAATACGCCCCAGTCGGAGATCAGGGTTGAGAACACAAGCCCCGGCCCCGGCAGCACGTAGGGCGGAATGCCCTTCAGGCGAACAATCAGGTCCCATGCGGCGATGCCGATGGCGAGCGCCGCAAGCGGCAACAAGATGCGGAGTGCGCGCTCGCAGGTTTCACGTTGATTGAGTTGCGCGGGAGAATTCATGGGCCAAGCCGCGCGATCGGTCTGTTCCCTCCCCCCTTGTGGGGGAGGGTTAGGGAGGGGGGTAAAAAGGCGGCGCGGAACAAGCCACCCCCCTCCCGGCGACCTTCGGCCGCCGACCTCCCCCACAAGGGGGGAGGTAACCGAAATCGTATCTCTGCGCCGATCATGATGCGCCTCCATCCGCTGCCGCCAAGGCTTCCGAGACCTTGCGGCAGTACCCGGCGTATTCCGCCGAGGTGCGGAAACTTTCGTCGCGCGGATAAGGCGCGTCGATCAGCACTTCGGTGAAGATGCGCCCCGGCCGCGGCGTCATCACCACGATGCGCTGGGAGAGATAGACCGACTCGAAGACCGAATGGGTGACGAAGACCACCGTCTTGCGGAGCTCGCGCCAGAGCGCGAGCAGATCGTTGTTCAGCTTGAAGCGGGTGATCTCGTCGAGCGCGGCGAACGGCTCGTCCATCAACAATAATTTCGGATCGGTGACGAGCGCGCGGGCGATTGACACGCGCATCTTCATGCCGCCGGAAAGCTCGCGCGGATAAACCCGCGCGAAAGGCAGCAGCCCAACCCGCGCCAGCGCTTTTTCCACCAGTGGCGCGGATGTTTCGTCGTCGCGGCCCTTCAACGTGAGTGGCAGGTGCACATTGGCGGCGACGCTTGCCCAGGGCATCAGCGTCGGCTCCTGAAAGACGAAGCTCAACCCCGTCGCGGCGGACTCGTCCCGCCATGCGATGGAGCCACCGGAAGCCTCGGTCAGGCCTGCAATGATGCGTAGCGCCGTCGACTTGCCGCAGCCCGATGGACCGAGAAGCGTCAGGAATTCGCCCTGACGGATGTCGAGGTCGAGTGCGTCGAGCGCGATCGTGCCGTTCGGGAATGTCTTGCTGACGGCGCGCAGGGCGACCATGGCTGTCTCTTTGTTCGTCATGCCCGGCCTTGTGCCGGGCATCTCGCTTAGGAGGGCACTGCGTCCCTGATCGGGATGGCCGGGACAAGCCCGGCCATGACGATATCGAGCATACCTCCACCTGCCCTATTCTTTGCGGCGCGGGCGCGCCGTATTCCTGTTGTCCCCTCTGAAAAATGAGGGGAGCGGAGCGCCGAGAGGGCGCTTCAACTTCAGAGAGCCATGGCCTTGCGGCCACGGCGCGCCTTCCTTTTGGAAAGGCGCACGCCCTTCGGCGCTCCACTCGCGGTGCTTTCCGGCCGCCGTCCCGCGCTCGTTGCGAGCATTCGC
>Ga0209726_10000633_pt1 | contig 63983 bp, 62 predicted proteins | sample Subgrocontami54m_FD_187453 | JGI IMG/M metagenome (GOLD analysis project Ga0209726, IMG submission 187453) | Subsurface groundwater microbial communities from S. Glens Falls, New York, USA - GMW46 contaminated, 5.4 m (SPAdes) (version 3) | ecosystem: Environmental > Aquatic > Deep subsurface >...
CGGAGAGATTGTGTTCTTGAGTCTTTGTGTTCCGCTGGCCCGCAAAAAAGAATAAAATGGTCACTGTTCCGCAAGCCGATTCCATCCTGGAGAAAAATCCTGTTTCTTATCCTGCGCTACGCGTCCAGCTGGGATCCGCGGCCGGATGCGTGCTGCGCGAACACGTGGTCGCTGACCGGGATCTCCCGCCGTTTGACCGCGCCACGATGGACGGCATTGCCGTCAACAGCGCGTCTTTCTCTCGAGGTTTCCGCGACTTTCCTATTGAAGGGTTACAAAAAGCGGGCAGCCCGGCGCTTTCGTTAAGGAGCCGTAACGCTTGTCTGGAGATCACCACCGGCGCGGTCATGCCTAAGGGCTATGATTGTGTGGTTCCGGTTGAATATGTCCGGATCCAGAATCGCGTGGCAAAGGTGAACAATGAATCCACGGTCCGGTCAGGGATCAATGTCCATCGCAAGGGTTCTGATGCCTGCAAGGGAGATATTCTCCTGCGAACGGGATGCCGGCTTTCAACCGCCCAAGTGGCCGTGGCGGCTGCCGTTGGGAAATCCAGAATTCTCGTGACCAAAATACCCGCGGTCGCGCTTGTGGGGACGGGGAATGAGCTCGTTGAGATCGACCAGCCGGTCAGATCTTTTGAGATCCGCCGGTCGAACACCTGTGCTTTGGCCGCGGGGCTTACGTTAAACGGTTATACGGACGTTCAGCGCTTTCACATCCCGGACGATCAAAGAAAAATGCGCGTGGGGTTAAAAAAAATCTTACAGAAATACGACGTTATTATTTTAAGCGGCGGGGTCTCGAAGGGGAAGCTGGATTTTGTTCCAAAAATTTTAGAAGAGTTGGGAGTGACAGTGCTATTCCACAAAGTCCAGCAGCGTCCCGGGGGGCCACTCTTGTTCGGCAAGACCTCCGACGGAAAACCTGTTTTTGGTTTGCCCGGCAATCCGGTCTCTACTCAAATATGTTTGTACCGCTACGTCCTGCCGTACTTGAACAAAGCAATCGGTCTGGTGCCGCGCGCCGCGGACTATGCCGCCTTAAGTGAAGCCGTTACCATCAAAACCGCGTTAACGTATTTCCTGCCGGTCGCGGTTCGATCCGCCAAAGACGGTCAGCGGAATGCCTCGCCCATTTTTCCGCAGAATTCCGGTGATTTTGTTTCTTTGGCCAAGAGCGACGGTTTTATTGAGCTGCCTGCCGAGACGTTCCGGTTCCGCAAGGGGAGCGCGCATTGCTTCTATGGCTGGGTCAGCATCTCGTAGAACGTTCGGGTGGTTTTGGTGAAGACCTTGTTCCCGGGATAGAGGACGCCGATAGGTCGTTTGATATCAAGACCTTTTACAGCCACGATCTCGAGGGTTTTGTCTTTGAGTTCCCGCAGGATGGTTTTTAAAGGAAGAAGCGCACATCCTAACCCAAGAATAACGGCGCTTTTGATCAGTTCGATGTTGTCGTATTCGTGGCGGATGTCCGGCCGGACCTTTTTGTTGGCGAAGAAATGCTGGATGACCTTTCCGGTGGCGGTGCCCGTGGCAAATCCGATCAATTTTACACCTTCCAGGTCTTTGAGCGTGATCCCTTTGCGCGAGATGACCCGTTGCTGCGGCGATTGCGCCAGGACCAGTTCGTCTTCCACCAGCGTTTGCGCCACTACACCGCTTCTTTTTTGGGGAAAGGCGACCATGCCGAAATCCACCGTCCGGTTGGCGACCATTTCATAGATCGTGGAGCTTTTCTGGTATTCAAGGTGGAGGTTGACCTGCGGATATTTCTTAAGGAATTTTTGAACGACGGGTTTCAGCTCGTATAATCCGATGCTGTAGATTGTCGCGAGATGGATCGTCCCGCCGAATTTATTTTCCAATTCTCTCATGTGGGCTTGGGCGTCTTCGTACTGTTTGAGGATGTTTTCCGCGTAGGGCAAAAACGCTTTGCCCGCGGGGGTCAAAAGGACGTTTTTGCCCCGGCGTTCAAAAAGGCTTACGTTCAGATTTTTTTCGATGAAGCGGATATGCTGCGACACGGCCGGCTGGGTGATGAAGTTGCGTTCAGCGGCGGCGCGAAACGACATTGTCTTGGCCACGCCCACAAAGGTCTTCAAATAGAATAGGTTGATCATTGCTAGATAATTCCTTTCTGGAAAACAGCATTAATGTAACATAAGCGCCTGTGTTCATCCATAAGAAAAACTTATTGGAAGAATAAGTAAAAAGTTATTTACTTATAGGCCGGACTTTCTTATATTAAAGTCAGAATTCATTGAGGAAAGAGGCCGCATGTATATCACAGTTGTTGGCATCAGCCACAAAACAGCGCCCATAGACATTAGAGAAAAATTTTATCTGGATGAAACCCGCCGTCGCCTGCTTTTAAGCGAGCTTAAAAGCGATCCCGCCGTTATCGAAGCATTCACATTATCCACCTGCAACCGTACGGAAATATACGCTCACACGATCAGCCCCGATGCCGATCAGCTTCTGTTGCGCGCTATTTTTCGGGTCAAATCAATTCCCCTTTCGTCAGACCTGACCGGATATTTTTATTCATGTGCGGACAATGATGCTGTTTGTCACCTGCTGCGGGTGGCCACGGGGCTTGAGTCGCTTGTTTTTGGGGAAAAACAGATCCTGGGGCAATTGAAGACCGCCGTGGATCTGGCGCGCGCTGAGGGTATGCTCGCCAGGGCTTTTAACTTGCTCTCGGCGGTCGCGATCCGCACGGGAAAAAAGGCGCAGCATGAGACCGCCATCGGTTCCGGCGGCGTTTCGGTCAGCTGGGCCGCCGTCAACGCGGCGCAGCGGTTTTTCGGCACCCTCAAAGGCCGCGAAGTCCTCATCATCGGCGCGGGGAAAATGGCGGGTCTCGCCGCGAATCATTTTCAAAATAAAGAGGTCGGCCGGATCTATGTCATGAACCGGTCACAGGATAACGCGGACGCCTTGGTCGAGAAATTCAACGGCACACGGGTATCGTTCTGGGACATGAAGGAAGTTTTGGGCCGTGTGGATGTCTGTATCTGTTCGGCCGGGGCGCCGCATTATCTGGTGGAAAAAGACGTGGTGCAAAAGACGATGGTTGGCCGGACGGGAAAACCGTTGGTTTGCGTGGATATCTCGATCCCGCGCAACATTGATCCGGGGGTGGGGGGTCTGGCCGGAGTTTCTCTCATCACTGTTGATGATCTGGGGGATATTGTAAACGAAACCATGCAGCGGCGTTCGGGCGCGTTCACCAAGGTGGATGGCATTATTAATCAAAAGGTGGATGAATTTTATTGCAAGATCGCCAAAAATAGCGGGGTAAAGGCCGCGGGTAATTTAAAGGCGGCCGCCGCGTAAATATTGAACTTAAAAATGGATGAAAGGGGAGGAAAAATGTTTTATTCAATGGATCAGTTAAAGAAAATGGGATCGATCTCCGGATTTGTTTTCGCTTTTGTGGTCGCTGGAAATACTCTTGCCATAGCCAACGTCGAGCAGCTCAAACTTTATAAGGCCGCTTACCCGGATGCGAAGCCGCAATGCATTTTTTGCCATGTCGACAAACTTCCTAAAAAAGATGAAGGCATGCATGAGCACAATGCCTATGGCAACAAGGTCCTGGAGACCGACGCGAAGCCGACGGCGGAGACTTATAAAAAAGTAGGGACATTCGAGGATTTCACGGCGCAGCAGGATCAATCTCCGGAGGGCGGGAAATAATTTGTACGGAATAAGGGGGTCCTTTATGAGGAAATCGTATTTGTCTTTTGTCGGCCTTTTGTTGGGTCTGACAGGGATGATCTTTGTCGCCAGCGGCGATGTCGCGGCGGAGGTGGGCAGCGTGACCGCCTTGCTGCCGGAGTCCATGAAAGGGGCCACCTTCGTGGGGACGGAAACCTGCGCGACCTGCCATGAGAAACAATATGATGAGTTCAGGCTTTCGACCCATTCCAGGATCGCCATAGCAGGTGAGACCGAGGGTGTGGCCCAGGGCTGCGAGATGTGCCACGGCCCGGGGAGTATTCACGTTGAAAATGGCGGCGGCCGGGGTACGATGGTCAACCCTCGAAAAAATCCGGAGATTTGTTTCACCTGCCATATGGACAAGAAAATGGAGTTCCGGCTTCCCTATCACCATCCGGTATTAGAGGGCAAGATGAGTTGCGCCGATTGCCATAACCTCCACGGCGTTGACGCGCGGCCCTGGACGGCGACGAGCATGGACGATACGAATGAAGTTTGCTTCAAATGCCATAAAGACAAACGCGGGCCGTTTACGTGGGAACATCAGGCCCTGCGCGATGGATGCACGACCTGCCACAAGGTGCATGGCTCGATCACGGACAAGATGCTGGTCGCCCGCGACGCGAATTTGTGCCTGCGCTGCCATGTCCAGAGCGATTTCCCCGTCATAGGTGACAGAAATCATAATGTAAATCTGACCCAGGGGGCGTGCTGGAGTTCCGGGTGCCATACGGCGATCCATGGTTCCAATTTTGACCGACATTTCCGTGACGAATAGGGGGGGATGATGAGAAAATGTTATCTGAAGATAATTAATCTGGCGGCATTAATTGTCTTTGCGGTTGGCTTTAACGGTGCGCAGGAACCAGCCATTGCCGATGATACCTCAAACGGCGGGTGGGGCACTTTCGAGCTGATGCCCATCCGGACCATTTCGGTTAAAGGCGACGCGGCGAAATTTCGCGCCATCAACTGGATGAACGACGGGGCGACCGGCGGCATTAAAGCGATGAGCTTTGATGGCGATTTCGGCAAGGATGGGAGCCTGTCGTTTGACGGGCACGCCATACCCGGAGATAATGATTTCGGCGCCAGCCTCAAATTAACCAGAGGCAACGGCGGTTATCTCACGATGGATTACGGTAATTTTCGCAAGTGGTATGACGTCTACGGAGGTTTTTATTCCAACTTTACCGGCACATCCTCCATCCGGAGATTTGAGGTTGACCCCGCAATGGATATGGGACACTTTTCTTTTGAAATAGGAAGCAATTCCAACATCCTGGAAGTTGCGCCGGGGGCAAGCCTGAGTTACGACCATGATACCAAAGACGGGGTAAAAAGCAGGTTGACGTGGGGTGGTGTTGTCCAGGGGGTTACGCGTAAAATACTTCCCGCATGGGAAGATGTAAGTGAAGTAACGGACACCATTGTCCTGAAAGGGAACACGGAAGTCGCCGGCGTTAACCTTAGCGGCCAGCAGCGCGTGGAGTTCTCGGGGGGGCGTTCGCTCCGCGAGGATCCCTCACCGAGCACGACGGTAGCATTCCGGAGCTACGCGCAGGAGCCGCAAACCAAGCTGCTGGTTTCTTCTCTTAAGGCGGACCGCTGGATCATTGATGACAAAACATACCTGTCATTCGGGTACCAGTATCACCATTCGCGCAGCGATTGGGCCGAGACTTTACGTAACTACAATGCGGCGGGCACGACGGTATCGGACAGCACAAACCGCGTGACGGATGCGCAAACCTCCCGTGATTCCCATACCGCGGTCCAGCACCTCATCATCAATTTGACGCCGGACCTGAATTTTGTTACTAAATTAAAAGAGGAGATCGTTGCCCAAACCGGTACCGGGTTTGCTGATGGGTACGACCCCGGCGGTAGCGATAGAGCGGTGGAAACCGAGAACCAGGTGACCCGCACCGGCGAATCGATTTCCTTGCGTTACAGCGGCCTGCCCAAAGCCAGCTTGTATACGGATTGGGATTTCCAGCAGACGCGCAGCTGGTATTCGAAGATCAGAGGGACCGGAGGAGCCACTTATACAGAATATTTGGATACCAGCCCTGAAGTAACAGGGGTTGTGGGAGTCCGGTATGTCCCTAACAGCAAATTCAATATGACTTCGAATATCAGGCGCAAATCAGACCAGAATACTTACAATGTATTCACGAATAACGATCCCGGGTTGAGCATTTCAAGGCTTCACACCACGTTCAACGAATGGAGCAACCGCTTCACCTGGAAACCGGCAAAGTGGATCGAGAATTCTTTCCGGGTGCAGTTGTTGGATAATGTCTACCGTGTGCAGAGTTTGGACCAAGTGGGTTTTACGAACAATACGGATTGGATCAAAAGCAACGGGAATTCCCGGATTTTTACTTACAACGTCGTCTGGCAGCCTCTGGATGAGTGGATGTTCGATCTGGGATATTCGCTGAATAATTTCAAGGTCTCGACACCGGCTTCGCAGACCGCCGTCACCGGCGGCGGGATCCCGGTCTTTGAAACCAATTTTCATACGTGGCTTTTTACGGGCAGCTACGCCCCCAGGGAGGACTTGAGTTTTTTCTCAGGCTTCCAATACACCAGGGCCAAGGATTTTGACAGCCACGCTTTCGGCGGCATACCCTACGGCGTAGACAATGAACATTATGATGCCAATGTGGGGATGAAATGGTCTCCCGGGAAAAATCTCACACTTGAACCTCATTACGCGTATTACTCTTACAGGGCCAACCAATCCATTGATTACGGCAATTACAGCGCGCACGTGGCGTGGCTGGATTGTTCGCTGGATTGGTAACCGGATCTTAAAAACAGCTTTTTTCACGCCTTCGGGAATCCGGTAAGGTTATGGATCAAAAAAAACCCTCAGCTTCGGGGGAAAAACAGCCGCGCTACAAGTTTTCTATTTTTTTCTATAACCCCGTAACCTACTTCGGGGCCGGGCTTGCCCTTTTTATCTTTGTTGTCGAGTGCCTCCTCTTCGGATTTGATTTTTTAAATCCGTACGCGAATGTTTATCTGGGGCTTTTTACGTACACGGTCCTGCCGCCGTTTCTGATCCTTGGGCTGATCCTCATCCCCGTTGGTGCCTGGCGCAAACGCCGGCGGGTCTTAAAAGGCATTGCCAATGCCGAACCCAGGTCGCTGTACATCAACCCCACCATACCCGCCCACCGCAACGCCCTGATCGTTTTTTTTGTCGGATCAGCCCTTCTGATCGTCATGACCGCCGTAGGGTCCTACAAGGCATTTCATTATACCGAATCCGTGCAGTTTTGCGGGACGACCTGTCACACGGTCATGAAACCGGAGTATACGCGCTACACCCAATCGCCGCACGCGCGGGTCAAATGCGTGGAATGCCACATCGGCCCCGGCGCCGACTGGTACATGCACTCGAAATTATCCGGCATGCGCCAGATCTTCAAGACGATCGGCAATACGTTCCCCCGGCCGATCCCCTCCCCCGTGCATGATCTGCGCCCGGCGAAGGAAACATGCGAGCGCTGCCACTGGCCGGAGAAGTTCTTCAGCTCTTTTGAAATGCGCCGGCAGTATTTTCTTTCTTCCGAGAAAGATAATCCCAGCTGGTCGCTGCGGATGCTCGTCCATGTGGCCGGCAAGGACACGGCCACGCCCGGCATCCACGCGCATATGTACATGAACAACGACGTGTATTACGTCGCCGACGATGAGCATCGCCAGGTGATCTCCTGGGTGAAAACGGTTGACAAGGAGGGCAAGGAAACGATCTATACCGCGCCCGATTCGCCGTACAAGGACAAACAGCCGCCGCCGGAGCTCGTGCGTAAGATGGACTGCATCGATTGCCACAACCGTCCCACGCACCGCTTTGAGCCGCCGGACAAACTGCTCAACGCCGCCATGGCCGCGGGACTGGTGGATCCGGGCTTGCCCGCGATCAAGCATCACGCGCTGGAGGTATTATCCGCTCATTATGAGACCACCGAACGGGCCGAGGAGACCATCCGCCGGAAGTTGACCGATTATTATCAGAAGGAGTTCGGAGAATCCTTTGAAGCGCGTCGAATGGACGTCGAACGGGCGATCGATCGGGTTGTTTTGATTTACAAAAATAATTTTTTCCCGGAGATGAGATCCCGCTGGGACGCGTTTCCGGATAACATCGGACATATGGTTTCTCCGGGGTGTTTTCGTTGCCACGACAACAACCATACCTCCGCGCAAGGCAAGACGATTCCCCGTGACTGCACGACCTGCCACACGATCATCGAGCAGGGTCCGCCCGGCGCCGTGGAGAAAAATATCGACGGGCTGCCGTTTAAACATCCGGTCGACATCTCCGATATGTGGCAGGAGATGAATTGTTTCGACTGTCACACAGGAGGACCTTTTTGACGTATAAAGCGAAATTTTTTTTCTGGTTGTTTTTGGGGGTTGGTTTGGCCGCTCCGCAGGAGGCCTGCGCGCAGGAGATCAAGAACAATAATTGTATCGTCTGCCACGCCGACCAATGGGAGCAGATGAAAGGAAGTATCCACGCCCAGCACCAGATCACCTGCGACCGCTGTCACGGCGGGGATCCGGCCAAGGAGGACATGGATGAGGCGAAGGCTCCGGGCACCAATTTCATCGGCGTCCCCACCAAGCAACAAATCGCCCAAAAATGCGGTGAATGCCACGCCGATGTCGAGACGATGAATTTCTACGGCCTGCCCACGGACCAGCTGGCGCGCTACAAGACCAGCGCCCACGGGAAGCTGCTCTTTGATCACGGCGATGAGCACGGCGCCGTCTGCACGGATTGCCACGGCTACCATGACGTCGTCGCTGTCATGGATCCCCAAAGCCCGGTGTATCCTTTGAATCTGCCCGCCACCTGTAATCGTTGCCATGGCGACAAGGCCGTGATGGCGCCGTATAAACATCCCACGGATATTTTTGAGAAATATAAAAAGAGCGTCCATGGCGTCGCTTTGTTTGAAAAAGGCGATCTGGGCGCGGCCAGCTGTGTTAAATGCCACGGCAGCCACGGCGCCATGCCGCCGGGTGTTAAAGAGATCGGGAACACCTGCGGCAAATGCCACGTGAACGAAAAGAAGTATTTCCTGCAAGGCCCTCACGCGCAGGCGTCCCAGGACGGATATTTCTCCGAATGCGCTTCCTGCCATGATTACCACGACATCCAGCGCCCTGATACGAATTTGTATAACACGGCCTGTTTGAATTGCCACAGCGAGGGCGATGAGGCCTTTAAACGCGGGCAGAAGATCAAGGAGATGATCGATTCCTCCAACCGCGCTTTGTCGGACGCCAGGGAACTTGTTAAGCAAGCGGCCATGGAGGGGATTTTTGTCGACGAAGAGACCGCCGCCCTGGAAGAGGCCAGGACCAATGTCCTGGAAATGGCCCCGCGCCAGCATTCGCTCTCGGTGGAGATCATAACGGAACTTTATGACAAGGCGACTGCCCTCACGGAGGATATTCAAGACGGGATCCGGGCAAAACGGCAATCCTTAAAATGGCGCAAGATCGGCCTTGTTCCGCTTTGGATCTTTATTTTTTTTATGGTCGTTGTGCTACGGGCGAAGTATGATCAGTTGAAAGGGAAAAAACATGAGTGAAGGCGATATGAATAATGCCGCGGAACAACCGTCTTGTTGTCGCGTGCGTGAAAAGACGATAAGCCGTCGGGATTTTATCGACCTGTTCATCAAGGGAGGATTGTTGGTCACCCTGGCGGGGATGGTCCTGCCCGCGTTGAATTACATCTGGCCCGTGACGCGCCGCGGTCCCGCGGGAGGGCTGCAAGAGGTCTGTAAACTGGACGATATCCTGGTCGGAGGAGCCAAGAAGGTCACCTTGGCTGGAAGCGCCTTGATCATCTTGCGCACGCCTAATGAGGTCAAGGCCTTTTCGGCCGTTTGTACCCATCTGGGTTGTCTGGTGGATTGGGACAGTCAGAAGCGTTCGATCATGTGTCCGTGCCATGCCGGGACCTTTGATATGAATGGCCGCGTTGTTTCCGGGCCGCCGCCCAAACCGTTGCCCGAGCACGTGGTCAAAGTGATCGACGGAAAAATTTTCGTAACTGTGTAAAAAAAGCTGTCCCCGGGAGGCCTTTATGTATAACGGTATCAAACGATGGTTTGCCCAACGGTTCGACCTGGAAGGAATGAACAAGCCCCTGCAAAAGCAGCTCCACAAACCTTTGCCCAAGCACATCAACTGGTTCCATACCTTAGGGAGCATGTCGCTTTTTTTATTTATCAGTCAGGTGTTGACGGGGATCCTTCTTTTGGTCTATTACCGGCCGACGACGGGAGAGGCCTTTGAAAGCGTGAAATTCATCACGACGACCGCCCACTCTGGGTGGTTGTATCGCCAGATCCACGCCTGGGGGTCGAACTTGATGATCCTGGTGGTGTTCCTGCACATGCTGCGCACCTTTTTGACGGGATCGTTTAAAAAGCCGCGTGAGTTGACCTGGGTGATCGGGGTCGTTATTTTTATCATGACCCTGGTCTTTGGCTTTACCGGGTATCTTCTGCCCTGGAACCAGCTGGCCTACTGGGCCACGACCGTCGGGACGGAGATCGCCGGCGCCGTGCCGTGGATCGGGGAGTTCATCAAAACGCTTTTGCGCGGCGGCAGCGGGGTCGGCGCCGAGACGTTGTCCCGCTTTTTTGTGATCCACGTGATCATTTTGCCGTGGCTGCTTTTTTTCATCGTGGCCATCCATCTTTTTTTGGTGCGTTACCATGGCATCGCCACGATGGACCCGGTCGGTGAGGAAAAACAGCCCAAGGAAGGGGAAGGGATCCCGTTTTTTCCGCACCATGTTCTGAAGGAGGGAATAGTTTTTTTTATTTTGCTGGGTATCCTCATTACCTTGTCGATCGTGGCCCCGTTTGAACTGGGCGAAAAAGCTGACCCCCTGACCACCCCGCATGCCATCAAGCCGGAGTGGTATTTTTTGTCGATGTATCAGGTGATCAAATATTTCCCGAAATTGCTCGGCATTTTTGTCGTCGGGTTGGCGCCGTTGCTGCTTTTGATCTGGCCCTTTCTGGACAAGAGCAGGGAAAAACGGCTCTTGCGGCGCCCTATCTCGATGATGATCGGGATATTGACGATCTTTTCCTTGCTGTTTTTCGGAATGCTGGGACATTGGGCGGAAACCAAACAGACCTTTTTCGGGAAGACATACGAGTTTGATGTTTACGGCCGCCCGCACGCGGTGGCCGCTGAAGTCCCCGCCCGATCGCCTTGATCAAAGTTTTTTAGGAACGCGTAGCGTCCGCACGCCCAATACCACGGCGCATAAGGCAGCACCAGGTACAAAAACGTCAAGGCACATAGCCCAGGATCGTTTTGGTAAAGAGAAACGAGGATGTTTTTCGCGTAGGAATTGCCCGCCACGTCAAAGATGACCCGCAAAACGAACATGACCTGCCAGAACAGGCGCGGCCCCAGCCGGCGCTGGAAAATGTAGAGCGCCAGCGGCAGCCAGTGGAAAACATTAAGAACGATCTGCAGGATAGTCAGGATGTAGGCCGCGGGAAATTCCGGATGAAACGCGGAAAGAACGTGAAGGTAGAGATGTTCGGGCATGTCGGGAGCAAAAAAACTGTACGCCCGGCCCGTGGTCAGCAGGATCGCGAAGGCGAAATAAATCTCCCATGCTCGTCGGAAATTCGGGGACATGCATTCATTATGCATAAGTTTCTGGAAAAAGCAACCGGCGTTTTCTTGGTTCAAAAAAATATTCAGAAAAAAATTAATATAAACATTTGCTTTTCTCTTTTTTGATGTGTTAATATAAAAATCGTTATGGGACAACATTTCGAAGTGATAGTCGAAAGAATCCATGATCGAGATCCGCGCTACCGGGAAGGGGCGTATCTGTTCGTCATGGAGGCCATGTCCTACACGCAGCGAAAATATGGCCGCCCCCGCCATGTCAGCGGTGAAGAATTGCTCTCCGGCATCCGCGATCTTCTTTTAAAGCGCTTCGGCCCCATGACCGTCACGGTCCTTAATTACTGGGGCATCCAATCCACTGAAGATTTCGGCAACATCGTTTTTAATTTAGTCGATAACAAGGTCTTGAGCAAGACAGAGGAAGACGATATTGATCAGTTTCGCAACGGCTATGACTTTACCGAGGTCTTCCACCACGGCTACCGCAAGCAGTTGCACAAGAAGATCAGCAGAATGCGGTAGAACAGTTTATTGGGTTGGTTGAGTTGATAGGGTTTGTTGAGTTAAAGACAGGGCATAATGTGTCCTGTCTTTTTTATGGTAAAAGATCATGTTCTTTCTTACAATAACTCAAACAACCCAACAAACCCAATGAACCCAATAAACCCAATAAGCTTCAAGTCGCGTTCCCTGAGCGAAATCTCCATCCAATTCGTCAAAGGCGTGGGACCGGCGCGCAAAAAGATCTTTGAGCGCCTGGGTGTCGAAAGCGTGGAGGACCTGTTGTATTTTTTTCCGCGCCGCTACGAAGACCGCCGCAACCTTGTTCCCATTCCAAAGCTTAAGGTGGGTGAATTTCAGACCGTTACGGGCAAGATCCTGGGCAGTGCGTCCCGGCGCAGCTGGTATACCAAAAAACACGTGCTGGAAGTGGTGCTGGAGGACAAGGGCGGACACCTGGCCTGCACCTGGTTCAACCAGCCATATCTTGCGAATTATTTTAAGGAAGGCCGCCACGCGGTCTGCTACGGCAAAGTCGACATGTACAAGAACCGTTTGCAGATGATCTCGCCGGAATGGGAGATCATTGAAGAAAAAGAAGATGAGCGATTGAACTTGGGACGCATCGTTCCCATCTATCCGCTGACCCAAGGCATCACGCAGCGATTTTTACGTAAAACCATCCACACCTGCCTCGAGCGTTACCAGAACCAGCTCACCGACGAATTGCCGGTGCCGCTGCGTAATAAATATAAACTGTATAATATCAAACGCAGCCTCCGCCAGGTCCATTTCCCGGACACGTTTCCCGACCAGGAGAACGCGATGAAGCGGATCTCCTTTGAGGAATTTTATTTTTTCCAGATCGCGGTCTTGGCGCGGCGGTTGAGCATCACGCATAAGCCCGGTTTCGCGCACACAATGACCGATGCGCAGGTGCTTAAATTCAGCGATGGTTTTCCCTTCGCGCTCACCCGCGCGCAGAAAAAGGTCATCCAGGAAATTCGTCAGGATATGGCCAAGGACACGCCCATGCTGCGGCTTTTGCAGGGCGATGTCGGTTCGGGAAAAACGCTGGTCGCCATCTTCGGATGCGTGGCGGCCGCGCGCAATGGTTTCCAATCCTGTGTCATGGCGCCAACGGAAATTTTGGCCCGTCAGCATTATGAAAATATCACCCGCATGATCGAACAGGGACATCTTAAAGATTTGCGCGTGGCGTTATTGACCAGCGCGGTCACGGGGAAGGAAAAAGAAAAATTGTACGCCCAGATCCGTAGTGGAGCAATCGATCTGGTCATCGGCACGCACGCGTTGATGGGCGGGGAAGTCGCGTTCAAAAATTTGAGTTTTGTCGTCATTGACGAGCAACACAAGTTCGGTGTGCGCCAGCGCGCGCTGTTGGCGGAAAAAGGAAATAATCCCGATATCCTGATCATGACGGCAACGCCTATTCCGCGCACGCTGTGCATCACGCTCTACGGGGATATGGATCTGTCGGTCCTTGACGAGCTCCCGCCCGGGCGTGGCGCGGTGAAGACCAAATTGTATTCCGAGGATCGCGCCGAGGAAGTTTACGCGCTGGTGCGCGATCAGCTCAAGGCCGGGCGACAAGCGTACGTTGTCTATCCGATCATCGAGGAATCGGAAAAGCTTGATCTGAAGGCCGCGCGTACGATGTTCGATCATTTCAAAAAAGAAACGTTTAAGGATTTCCGGGTCGGGCTTATTCACGGGCAATTGAAACCCAAAGAAGGCCATAGAATCATGGAGCAGTTTAAAGCTGGCAAGATCGATCTGCTCGTTGCCACGACGGTCTTGGAGGTCGGCATCGACGTGCCCACGGCGAGCGTTATGCTCATTGAACACGCCGAATGTTTCGGTCTGGCGCAGCTGCACCAGTTGCGCGGGCGCATCGGCCGCGGGAAAGAGGACGGGTTGTGTTTTTTGGTCGGTGATGCCGAAACGGATGACAGCCGGCAGCGCTTGAAGGCGTTTGTCTCGACCACCGACGGATTCAAGATCGCCCAGCATGATCTGGAGATCCGCGGCCCTGGGCGCTATTTCGGCCGGCACCAGCATGGGCTTAATGAACTGAAAGTGGCGAATCCTTTTACGCAACTTGATATTCTGGAATTGGCCCGGCAGGAGGCGGCGGCATTGACCGGCGCGGATCCTAAATTGGAGAAAGAACAGAACCGGCGCGTTGGGGAGATCATTCGCAAGAGATATCCGAGTTATTTGGCAGACGTAACCGCAGGTTAAAAGTTAAAAGAGGTTGCAAGATGTTGGAAAAGGTTGAAATAGGTTGAATGTTTTAAAGGTTGCAAAAATGTTTCGGTACGGCAACCTTTAGTAACCTGAAACTTTTTTTAACCTTTTTTAACCTCTTTCAACATTTTTCAACTTTACAACTATGAAAATTATCGCTGGTCAATTTAAAGGCCGCAACTTCTACATGCCCGAAGGCATCCGCCCCACGCAGAACCTTACGCGCAAGGCTTTATTCGACTTTTTAGGACAGGACTTGACCGGGTTGACTTTTCTGGACCTTTTTGCCGGCAGCGGGGGCGTGGGTCTGGAGGCGCTCTCGCGCGGGGCGCAAAAAGTGAGTTTTGTGGAAAAGGATGAGCGCAACAGCGAGCTCATCCGGGAAAACTTGGACCTCCTGGGCGTGCCCTTACTGGGCAAAGACCGGCAAGCGATCTATGAGGTGGTTGAGGCCGACAGCTTTGCCTCCATCAAGCGCTTTGCCGCCGGGGGCAAAAAGTTCGATATTATCTTCGCGGACCCGCCCTATGGCCTCGGACTGGCAAAAAAGGTGTTGAAAACCCTGGGGGCCTATGATATAGTGACCGCCAATTGCATCGTCGTGATACAGCATGAGAAGGAAGAAATTCTTCCGGGATCCCAGGGTTCCCCTGGGAACCTGCATCGCAGCGAACAACGGAAATACGGAAGCACTGTATTGTCAATATATAACAGTTGATAGTTGATAGGTGATGGGTGATAGTTGGAAGACCAAAACTAACACCTATCACCTGACACCTATCACCTCAAACCCGAAAGTTAGACCGAATGCTCCACCGCGCCATCTATCCCGGCAGTTTTGACCCCGTTACCTTCGGTCACATCGATCTGATCAAGCGGGCAGCCCGCGTTTTCGATGAGGTCATTGTCGCGGTTGCCAATAATATCCAGAAAAAGCCGTTATTTGACACCAAAGAACGCCTCGCGATGCTCAAAGAGGCGACCAAAGAAATGAAGGGGATACGGGTCGAGTCCTTTGACGGGTTGGTCATTGACTACGCCCGCAAAAATGATGCCAAGGTCCTCATCAGGGGCTTGCGCATGGTTTCGGATTTCGAGTATGAATTCCAGATGGCCCTGACCAACCGCCGTCTGGCCGAAGACATCGAGACGGTTTTTTTGATGCCCTCCGAGGGGCACTCGTTCATTTCATCGGCCTTGATCAAGGAAGCGGTCGCGCTGGGGGCGGATGTTTCCTCGTTCGTGCCGGGATTTGTGGCAGTAAAATTAAGAGAAAAATTGAGAAGCAAGAAATAAGAAACAAGAAGTAGAGAAAAACAAAGAAATAGGCAAACAGGAGCAGAGACGTAGAGAAAAAGGGATTTTATTTTTTGTATTTTCTTGCTTCTCTACTTCTTGATTCTTTGCCTCTTTTTAGATGAAGATCAAAGTTCAAGATATCAAGCCGGAAGGCATTGAAGTTTCCGGTCATATTCCCGCCGCGACGATCGGCCTTACGCAAGATGACCCGGGCTATTTTATCGCGCCGCTCGATGTCCAGGCGAAGGTCAGCCGGGTCAGCAATACGGTTTTGGCAAAAACCAGGGTCCACGGCAAATATCGCTCCGCCTGCGCGCGCTGCCTGGCCGATATCGAACGCGACTGGAACGGCAATTTCCTTTTTGATTTTCCCGTCGATAAACAGACGGAAGCTGTGGAGCTCGATGAAGACATCCGCCAGGAGGTCCTGGTGAACCTGCCCCCGCGGGTGTTGTGCAAGGAAGACTGCAAAGGGATCTGTCCCGGGTGCGGGGCAGACCTTAATACGGAAAAATGTAAATGTAAAAGTTAGTCACAAAGTCACCAAGTCACAAGGTCGCCCGGCACATGTGACCTGGTGACGGGTGACGTGGTGACCATAAGCTAAGGAGCGATGCAATGGCTTTACCAAAACGACAACATTCGAAACAGCGCGGACGCAAACGCCGCACGCATTATAAGGTGATCATGGCCGGCATGGGCAAGTGTCCCCAGTGCAAGAAGCCGATCCTTTCGCACCGCGTGTGTCCTTCCTGCGGGTTTTACAAAGGCAAGCCGGTCGTTGAGATCAAGACTGAAGTGGAAGAGAAGAAGCAGTAAGTTCATTGAGTTTCAACTCAATCAACTCAAAAGTCGGAGATACCTTTGAAGATCGTTGTCGACGCAATGGGCGGGGACCATGCCCCGCAAGCGGTGGTCGCGGGGGTCATTGAGGCCCTTAAAGAATTTGAAGTTGGAAAAGGAAAGCTCAATAAGATCGTTCTCGTCGGCGTTCAAGAACAGGTCGAAGCCGAACTGGCCAAGTATAGCTACGACAAAGCAAGAATTGAGATCGTGCACGCGCCGGAAGTGATCGGCATGGAAGAGCACGCCACGGTCGCCATCCGCAAAAAACGTTCCTCCTCAATATCCGTCGGCATTGATATCCTTAAAGAAGCGCGCGGCGACGCCTTTGTCAGCGCGGGAAATACCGGCGCGGTCGTCGCGGCTTCGTCGTTCATCCTGGGGATGCTCAACGGTGTTGAGCGCCCCGCCATCGGCCTTGTTATTCCTACCTTGCAAAAATTTTCTTTTTTGATCGACGTCGGCGCCAACACTAATCCCAAGCCCGAGCATTTGTTTCATTCCGCTTTGATGGCCCGAGTGTATGTTCGGGAGGTCATGGGGGTGGCGAACCCCTCTGTGGGTCTATTGAATATCGGGGAAGAGGCGACCAAAGGCGGTGATTTCGTCAAGGATATCCACAAACTGATGGAAGAGCGCGTGACGAATTTTATCGGCAACGTCGAGGCCAATGAGGTTTTTGCCGGACGCTCGGATTGCATCATCTGCGACGGGTTCGTGGGCAACGTCGTCATCAAGATCTCCGAAGGGCTGATGGAATCCGCGGGATCGCTTTTACGCCGTGAGATCAAAAAAAGCCCCCTGGCGATGGCGGGGGCCATTCTGATGAAATCCCGCCTGGAGCACATCAAAAAGTACGCGGATTACACCGAATACGGCGGGGCACCTTTGCTGGGCGTCAATGGGGTGGTGATGATCAGCCACGGACGCTCCTCGCCCAAGGCCATCAAGAACGCCATTCGCGCTACCGTCCGCGAAGTCGACCACAACATCATCGCGGCGATGGCGAGTGAGTTGTCGAAATAGTCGTAAGTCGTAAGCTGTAAGTCGTAAGCAAAAAGCTTACCACTTATGACTTACCACTTACCACTAAACAGGAGTTTAGCATGCGAAATGTCGGCATCATCGGTCTTGGACATTATCTTCCCAAACGCGTGTTAACGAATGCGGACCTCGAACAGATGGTCGAGACCTCCGATGAATGGATCATCTCCCGCACGGGGATCAAACAGCGGCGCATCGCGGCCAAGGACGAGCGCACCAGCAACATGGCGATCAGGGCCGCGCGCGAGGCCTTGAAGAACGCCAAGCTCGATCCCGAAAAAGTCGAGCTCATCATTGTCGCCACGATCAGCCCTGACAGCAGTTTTCCGTCGGTTGCTTGCCTGGTGCAAAAGGCCATTCACGCGACCAGCGCCGCGGCCTTTGATGTCAGCGCCGCCTGTTCCGGATTTCTCTACGCCCTCACGATCGCCAAGCAATTCGTCCAAAATGGCGTTTATAAAAACGCCCTCGTCATCGCCGCGGAGAAGATCACCACCTACGTCAACTGGAACGACCGCGGCACCTGCGTTTTGTTCGGCGACGGGGCCGGCGCGTGCGTCTTGAAGCCGGTCGCGGGCAAACGCGGGATCCTGTCGGATTACCTGCACGCGCAGGGGCATTTCGGCGACATGATGATGGTCGTCGCCGAAGACCGCGAGCCGCTGGACCAGGAAACCAAAATGATCACCCTGCCGCATATCGCGATGCAGGGCCAGGAATTGTTCAAGGTCGCGGTCAATTCCATGGCCGCGGCGGTCGATATCGCCGTCAAAAAGGCCGGACTGAAGCTCGCCGATATCGATTACGTCGTGCCCCACCAGGCCAATGACCGGATCATCTCGGCGGTCGCCCGCAAGCTCCAGCTCCCCAAAGAGAAAATTTTTGTCAACATCGACAAATACGGCAACATGTCCGCGGCCTCGATCGCGGTGGCGCTCTACGAAGCGGTCAGGAAAAAGAAGATCAAACGCGGGGACAACGTCGTGCTCGTGACCTTCGGCGCGGGACTCGTTTCGGCAGCTAACGTTGTAAGATGGTAATTTGAGTGTCATGTTTCATGTGTTATGTGTTAAGTGTCATGGATAATCAAAATCCCCCTTTGCTGATTTCCCCGCTAAAGGAGGAGAAATGGATTACAGGAACTATGTATTCGATTTTGAGAAATTGGATGTTTACCGGAAAGCGTTGGATTTCACGAACGAAGTATTCTCAACAACATTAAGTTTTAAGAAGGAAATTCAGTATTCGTTGGGTGATCAGTTCCGGCGAGCGGCATTATCCATCTGCAATAACTTGGCGGAAGGTAGCCGGAAAACCGACAAGGGCAAAAGACAGTTCTATTATTACGCGCTCGATTCTGCCAGAGAGTGTATTCCAATGATCAGTTTAGCGTCAAAGCAGAACCAGATTGACGTTAAGCAAGAAGAAAAGCTAAGAGGTGAATGTGTCCATATCTCTAACATGCTTTATAAATTAAGCGTTTCTATTTCCAATTAGATTTTTCCCATAACACATAACACGTAACACATAACACCACATGCCATTGAGAATTGCCTACGTGTTCCCAGGCCAGGGAGTTCAATCCACGGGCATGGGCAAAGAATTCTACGAAAGTTCTCCGCAAGCCAAAGCGGTCTTCGGCGCGGCGGATGCGATCATCCCCGGCTTGACCGACGTCATCTTCAACGGCCCCGCGGAGAAACTCACCTCCACCAAATATTGCCAGCCGGCGATTTTTACCTTCAGTGTGGCCGCGCTCAAAGCGCTCGAAGCGCATCCCAAGTCTAAAAATATCACGCCGTCATTCGCCTGCGGGTTGAGTTTGGGTGAATATTCGGCCCTTGCCGCCTGCGGCGCGCTATCATTTGAGGAAACATTGAAATTGGTCGAGCGACGGTCGTTTTATATGGAGGAGGCGACGAAATTAAAAAAGGGCGCGATGGCCGCCGTGATCGGAATGGACAAGAACAAACTCGTTGAGATCTGCCATCAGACCGGCGCCGAGGTGGCCAATTTCAATTCGCCCGACCAGATCGTCATTACCGGTGAAGCCGAAAAGGTCGCGAAAGCTTCCGTTGCCATTCAGGCCGCCGGCGCCAAGCGGGTGATCGCCCTCGATGTGAGCGGTGCCTTTCATTCCGGCCTGATGCGCCCCGCGGTCGCGAAGTTTGAGGCTGAACTTGCGAAAATAACGTTCAAGTCGCCGCGATTTCCTATCCTTAGCAACGTCGACGCCAAACCTGAAGTCGACCCTGAAAAGATCCGCCGCAATCTCGCGTTGCAGATCACCTCATCGGTCCAGTGGGTGGATTCGGTGCGCGCCATCGCCGCCGCGGGTGTTACTACTTTCCTCGAAATAGGCCCCGGCAACGTGCTCAAAGGCCTGATCCGCAAGATCGACCCCGCGTTAAGCATCCACAACATCAGCAAGCCCGGTGATATTGAAAATTTACCGCTCTAGCGCAAAGAACCCAAAAAACCCGCCAAACCCCTTGACCCTCGAATAGAAACAGTCCTATAATGACTAATATTAATACTAGTCAATCGGAGTATGTTTTCATGGAGATTGATTCGAACCAAATTCAGCGTATTTTGCCTCAATCCTATCCGTTCCTGATGATCGACCGGGTGGTGGATTTTAAAAAGGGCGAAAGCCTCACCGCGATCAAGAACATCACCGGGAATGAGTGGTTCTTTGAAGACCGGTGCCGGCCGCTCAATATATTTCCCGAAACACTCCTCATCGAAGCCGCCGCCCAGGCGGCAATTTTATTTTATAGGCTCAATAAAGCGGAGCAGAATCCAAAATCAAAGATCTTCCTGGGCCGGGCCAAGGCGGAATTCTTAAAGCCGGTTCATGTTGGTGACCAGTTAAAACTTAAAACGGCAACTTATAAAATGCTCGAAACGTCCGGATATATGGACATTCACGCCTCCGTTAATGAGACGGACGTAGCCAATCTTGAGATCATGTATAGCGTCATAAAATGAGCAGATCAAATCCCGATAATAGACGTGTCGTTGTCACCGGTTTAGGCGTTGTGTCCTCGCTTGGCATCGGCTGGCAGGAATTCTGGAAAAACCTCCTCGCCGGCAAATCCGGCATCAGCAAGATCACTACCTTCGACACCTCCAAATATGACCGCCACTACGGCGGGGAAGTCAAGAATTTTGACCCCACAAAATTTATTAGCCAAAGAAAAATTTCAAGATTAGGTCGCGCTTCTCAAATGGCTATTGCAGCGAGTAAGTTGGCAGTAAAAGATGCCCATTTAAATCTTAGCGATGTAAAAGGCCCAAGGTCGGGAGTTTGTATTGGCACAACCATGGGTGAGCCGCAGATCATGGAAATGGTCGATGAAAAATCTTTTAAAAAAGGGAATAAATTAGAATATGATTTCAATTCTTCCCTGGCTTACCCGGCAAGTTCAATTGCAAATCATGTCGCAAACTATTTAAAGTTTGAAGCAATGAATACTGTTTTTTCGACAGCATGTTCTTCAGGTAATTATGCCATTGCAAGGGCTTACGATTTAATAAGAACAGGAAAATGTGATTTTATGCTGGCCGGAGGAAGTGATGCTCTTTCTCGGATCGCATTTACTGGTTTTGGTAGATTGTATGCTATGGCCCCGGAGAAATGCTGCCCTTTTGATAGGAACCGCAAAGGCATGATTTTGGGGGAAGGCGCGGGAATTCTTTTTTTGGAATCGTTGGAAACAGCCAAGAAACGTCGAGTGCCCATTTACGCCGAAATTATCGGCTATGGGATGTCCTGCGATGCGTATCATATGAGTGAACCAAAGGTTGAGGGGGTGGTGAAGGCCCTGAATAAAGCTTTAGGAAATTCGATTGTTGAACTATCAGATGTGGACTACATTAGCGCCCATGGGACGGGAACGATGGAAAATGATGAAGCTGAATCTATAGCAATTAATCGTGTTTTTGGTAAGAAAACAAAGAATATTCCAGTGAGTGCCACAAAATCTATGCTGGGACATACGATGGGTGCAGCTGCAACTTTTGGCGCAATTGCCTGTTGTCTTGCTATTAAAAACAGAAAAATTCCTCCAACCATTAATCATGGCCAAGATGATCCAAAATGTGCCATCGATTGTGTGCCTAATGTTAGCAGAAAACATACTGTGGAAATAGCTTTGAATAATTCACAGGCATTTGGCGGGAATAATGCCTGTGTTGCTTGGAAGGCGTAGAAGGGAGATTTTCCTATATTTTTTAATAAAACAATGTTTACAAAAAAAAATATTTTTTTAACTGGTGGAACTGGTTTTTTGGGGTCCAATTTACTGAAGCTAATCTTGGAAGGCGATTGTACTGTCTATCTGCTTATACGGGGAACCAGTCAGGATTTTTGTAAGAACAAAATAAATAATATTCTAAAGAAAATTCTTGGCTCCGATGCGCTTGCAGAACGTTATGCTAAAAGAATTAATCTTGTTTGTGGCGTAATAGAAAAGAACACTTTTGGAATCTCTTCGGAAATGTATGATATTTTGCTAAGTTCTATAGATGAAATATTTCATTGTGCAGCAATTATTGGTTTTAATATTTCTTTAGACCAAGGGCGCCAAATTAATGTGCAGGGGACACATAATATTTTGCAGCTTGCTCAACGGTGTAGAAAGATAAAGAAATTAAACTATATCAGCACGACTTTTGTGGCAGGGACTAAAGAAGGTTTATTTTCAGAAAAAGATTTCAATGTTGGGCAAGCCTTTAATAATTATTATGAACAGACTAAATTTGAAGCGGAGCAATTAGTTAGGGATAACGTTAATGATCGGTATGGTACTTTAATATTTAGACCAAGTATTGTTGTTGGAAATTATTTGACGGGTGAGACTTCAAACTTCGAGATGTTTTATAAATCTTTGAGGTTATTCTCAAAAGAAATTTTTACTGCAGTACCCGCAGATCCCAAAACATTGCATAATTTGGTCCCTGTCGATGTTGCGGCAAAGGCAATTTTTATTCTTAGCGCCAAGGAGAGGGGGAATGGGATTTACCATATTGCTAGTCCTAATAATACTGAGTGCGGGTATTTTATGGATGTGGCAGCAGATTATTTTAAATATATTAATCCACAGTTTATTCCTTTGAAAAGATTTGACATGGCAATTCTTACTTCTGTTCAAAAAAGAATGATTAATGAGTTAATCCCGTATTTTAACTATCGAACAATTTTTAGTTCTGAAATAACTCAACGAATTTTGGAGAAATACGGTTATTCTTGTCCAAAAGTTGATCAAGATTTCTATGAACGACTTTTTGGATATTGCCAGCGGGTTAGATTTGTTAGAGAAAAGAATTAATGATAAGGCCTAGGAGCGCATCATAAGATGAAATATCAAGTGCTATTAATGCTTCTAACAGCAGCATTGGTTTTGCTTTTTAATCAGCTTGTTTATCTTAAAAATAGAAAATCAAAGGTTAATCAGTCATTTTCTATTTTTGGAATTTTTATATTTATTTGGCTTTTTTGTTTTTCTATTGCTTATGCAACCACAAATTTAGACAGCAAGTTGTTTTGGTTCAGAATGGGTTATCTGGGGATTATATTTATACCAGTAAGCTTCTATTCATTCATTTTCCACCTTATGAATAGAAGTAGGGATTGGGTGGTGGTAAAGATCAATTATTTGATTGGTGTAGCTTTTGTCCTTCTCCATTTCACAAAGTCTCCACTTGTAATTGGCTTATATAAATTCCCTTGGGGATATTATCCCAACACATCTACACCAGTTCATGTCGTTTTTTTCATCTTTTTCCTTTCGTTGTTTATTTCATCAAATACTTTGATGGGCCTTACTCTTTTTATGAGGCGAAGAGAGTTCAGCCAGGTTCAATATACTAGGATTAAATATGCGCTGGTAGGATCAATGGTGGGGTCTTTGGCAGCGTTAGATTTTTTAGGGAGTTACGGCATTGATTTCCCCCCCATAGGTTTTGTATTTATGTTTTTATATCCCCTTATATTTTCTTATGCAATTTTGAAATACAGATTTATGGATGTTACCATTGCGATTACGCGCACAGGCATTTTTATTGTTGTTTATTCTCTGGTTTTGGGTATTCCTTTTGCTTTAGCTTTTGGTTGGCGGGAACGGTTGAAAATTCTAATGGGAGAGATGTGGTGGCTTGCCCCATTAATTAGTTCAACAATTTTAGCGACCGCTGGACCTTTCATTTATCTTTATATTCAACGCAAGGCTGAAGACAAGCTCTTACAAGAACAGCGGCGATATCAGGCGGCATTACGGCGGGCTTCCGTTGGGATGGGGAGGGTCAAGGATCTTCGACGCTTGTTGAAGCTGACCGTGAATATTGTCACGCGTACAGTGCGTATCGAACATTCCGAAATTTATCTCTCGCACAAGCTTTCGGAGAGATACATTTTAAAGGCATCCCAAGGGTGGACGCTGGCTGATGATAGAAGGGTTAGTTTTATTCCGGCGGATGCGACTTTAATTCAATATCTTAAACGGCATCGTGAGCCTTTAGTTTACGATGAGATCAAGCAACGTAGTCAAGATTTTAAAGATCAAACACTAGATCAAATTTGTAGAATTCTGGAGGAGTTGGATACGGCGCTACTTGTCCCCAGCTTCATTGAAGACGAACTTCTTGCTATTCTTGTTTTAGGCAAGAAAAAATCAGGTAAACTCTACAGCCATGATGATTTGGTCGTTTTCGCTATCCTTGCCAATCAGGCGGCGCTAGCCATTGAGAACGCGCAGTTCTATGAGGATATGAAAAAGACCCATGACCAGCTGATGAAAGCCGAGAAAATGGCCACGATCGGGACCATGGCTGACGGGTTGTCGCACCAGATCAACAACCGTTTGCACGCGATGGGGTTTATCGCCAGCGACGCCCTGGATACGATCAAGCTCCAGCCCAAGGAGAACCTGCCGCCGGAAGCGAGGAAAGTTTATGAGGAAATGGAAGTTTCTTTAGGAAAGATCCAGGAGAACGTCAAGCGCGGCGGAGAAATTGTTGAGGGGCTCCTGAAATATTCGCGCAAGACTGATGAGGGATTTGCCGCCATCGATCTGGGCAAACTGCTCGACGCGGCCCTGGAGATGGCGCAATTCAAGATCAAATTAAATCAGATCGATATCGCGCGTAATTTTAACGGCTCCGTCGCCAAGATCCGCGGCAATTTCACCCAGCTTCAGGAAGTATTCTTTAACATGATCGACAATTCGTATGACGCCATGATGCAGCGAAAAGAGGAAATGAAAGAGCCGGGCTACCGCGGGCGGCTGGAGATCGCCGCCCACGAGGAAGGCAATCACCTGGAAATTTTTATGAAAGATAACGGCATGGGCGTTAAGGAAAAAGATTTCAAACGGCTTTTTACGCCATTTTTCACCACCAAACTTTCCAGCAAAAAAGGCACCGGCCTGGGGCTCTATGTGATCCGCAAGATCATTGAAGAAAATCACGGGGGGAAGGTGGAGTTTACGTCGGAATATCAAAAAGGGTCGCAGACCAGACTCGTGCTGCCGATAGCATTATAGGTGGAATAGAAATAGACCATTGACTATTGACCATCGACTATCGACTAGGAATGGAAAATGAGAGATTACAAAAATATAAGAGCTTTTAAGGAAGCTGACGAACTAGCTGTTTTGGTTTATAAATTGACAAAGAATTTTCCAAAAGATGAAATATATGGATTAATTTCTCAAATACGCAGGGCGGCAACATCGGTGCCCACGAACATTGCGGAGGGCGCAAGCCGTCAATACAAGAAGGATTATTTGAATTTTTTGTATATCGCGCGCGGTTCACTCGCCGAAACTGAATATTTATTACATCTGGCAAATAAACTTGAATATATGGGGGATGACACGTTTGCGGAGGTTGTCAAACAAAAACAAGCTGTAGCGACGACGCTTTATGGACTTATCGAATCGGTAACCAAAGAAGTTGCATGAAATACGCAAAAATGCTCAAAACTGTTAGGTCGATGGTCTATGGTCGATTGTCGATAGTCTTTATTTAAAAAGGAGTTTTAGCATGCCCAAATTACTCATAGTTGACGACGAAGCCGACGTACGCGAATTCGCGAAACGTTTTTTTACCAAACGAAGTATTGATGTAACGACCGCCGCCGGCGGGAAAGAGGCGTTGGAGATCATCGGCCGGGAAAGGCCCGACCTCGTTTTGCTCGACGTGCGCATGGAGGAAATGACCGGGGTCGAGGTCCTTAAAGAACTGCGCGGCAAAGAGGATCAGACTAAAGTGATCATGGTGAGCGGCGTCAACGACGAGGAGATCGTCAACGCGGCCAAAAGTTTGGGCGTGCGGGGGTTTGTGCACAAGCCGCTGGTTTTGGAGGAGTTGGAGAAGATCGTATTGGCGGAACTGAAGAAGTAAGACCATCGACCATGGACTATCGACCATTGACCAAGGCGTGTAATGAGAGATTACAAGAATATAAGAGCTTTTAAGGAAGCGGATGAACTGGTCGTCTTGATTTATAAGGTTACAAAGGATTTTCCAAAAGATGAAGTTTATGGATTAACTTCTCAAATAAGACGGGCCGCAACATCGGTGCCTACGAACATTGCGGAGGGCGCAAGCCGTCAACACAAGAAAGATTATCTGAATTTTTTGTATATCGCTCGTGGTTCATTGGCCGAAACGGAATATTTGCTGCATTTGGCAAATAGACTCGGATATCTTGAAAACGCCGCGTTTGAGGAGGTTGTAAAACAAAAACAAGCTGTCGCAACGACGCTTTACGGACTTATCGAATCGGTGACCAAAGAAGTCACATGAAATGTACAGAAATTCCCGGATAGCTTCCAGGTCGATGGTCTATAGTCTATTGTCGATAGTCTCTCCACTATGAAGATCGATTACAAGAAGGAGTTAGAGACCGCCAGCAAGGGCATGATCATGATCCATGAGCCGAAGCTCTTGATCAAGCTCATCGTGCGCATGATCGTGCGCAAGCTCCACATCCGCCACGCCGGAATGATCCTCTACGAACCGCAGAAAGATTCCTATATCCTCACCATCTCCCGCGGCGAGCTTGGCGTAAAAATTCCCGCCGGGTTCACCCGCTTTAATCAGGAAAGCCCCGTCATCCGCATTTTTAACCAGAAAGAATTCCGGTCGCTGACCTTCAACCGCAACGCCATCGTCGCCGAGGACATCAACCGCCTGATCTGGCGCGAAGGCGTCATCCACAACGGCAACGGCAAGCTCACCCAGAAACTTCTTTCCGATGTCCACGAGCAGATGCAGATGCTCAACACCGTCGCTTGCGTGCCGGCGTATTACCATCACAAGCTTATGGCGGTCCTTTTGCTGGGCGAGAAGCGCGACGCCTCGCGTTTCGATCAGGAGGAGCTGGACTTTTTCTCGGCGCTGGCCTCGGATGTGGCCATGGCCATCCGCAACGCCCAGCTTTTTGAGGGCCTCAAGCGCGAGGCCGACCGCAACCGCGCGCTTTTTTTGCAGACGATCGAGGTCTTGGGTTCCACGATCGAAGCCAAGGACGCCTACACGCACGGACACACGGACCGGGTCACGGAATATTCGGTCATGATTTCCAAGCATATGGCTGAAACAGGCGTTGCCCGATTTTCGGAGAATTTTTTTGAGAATATTTTCATCGCCGGGCTTTTGCACGACATCGGCAAAATAGCCATCCCCGAAGCCATTTTAAACAAGCAAGGCAAGCTCACCGACGAAGAATACAAGATCATGAAAGAACACCCCGGCCGCGGCGGTGAGATCGTCAAGCCCTTGTCGCTCCCCCAAGAAGCCCTTGACGGCATCCGGCACCACCACGAGCGTTTCGACGGTAAAGGCTATCCCGACGGCCTTAAAGACGGAGCGATCCCCATGGCCGCGGCCATCATGGCGGTCGCCGACGCCTTTGACGCCATGACTTCCGACCGCCCGTACCGCAAGGGTCTCACCAAAGAAGCCGCTATCGCGGAGATCAAGCGCTGTTCCGGGACGCAGTTTCATCCGCTATGCGTGAAGGCGATGGTGGAACTGTATGAGGCGGGAAAGATCTAAGCAGTCGCTAGTGGCTAGGGACTGGTCGCTAGTAAATTCTTATAACTTATTGAGTAAACTGCTTATCATCCGCATTTCATAATACACTTCATTAGTCGTACTTTCACAAAGGCTTTTTTCTAAATACTTTCTATTTGTTGCGATTATGAGTTATGTATCGATTTCGGCACAAGATCCGAGTGATATAGAAAGAAAATAAGAATACTCTTTGGTGTGTTTTCGTACAAAGCCCTCAGCAATATTCGAAGGAATGGATACCGTTGCTTTTCTCATCTGGCTGGTTAATCCGTATAATTCGTTCTGAGGAAAATGCTCTGTTATAGAATATATTTTATCGACTATTTCGATTCCTTTTTGCCAAATATGCAAATCTTTATAATCTTTTATTTTTTTATCATTTTCCATTTTTACAATGTCCTTTTAAGTTTTTACTAGCGACCAGCGACTAGTCACTGTAAGGGGAATTCTAATTTCACCGTCGTTCCCACTCCCGCTTTACTTTCGATCCGAATCTTCCCCCCATGCTGTTCCACAATCCCCTGCACGATCGCCAACCCTAATCCGGTCCCGTTGTCTTTGCGGGAGAAGAAGGGATCGAAGATGTGTTTGAGGTCTTCGGGGCTGATTCCGTGGCCGGAATCCTTGATGCGGATGACGAAGCTGCCTTCGCCGTTTGTTTTGGGTTCGACGTCTGTCACCACCTGCAGCTGTCCCCCGTGAGGCATGGCCTCAACGGCGTTTAAAAGGACGTTTAACAGCGCCTGGCGGACCTGGTTCGGGTCAACGCATAGATGCAGTTTTGTGCCGCTGTCAAAATCTTTGTTAACATCGATCCTTTGGACGATAAAATGGCTGTTGAGAACATCAACGGTATCGCTGATGAGTTTGTGGATGTTGATGTCCTTGAGCGATAACGGCGCCGGCTTGCCGTAATTCAAAAGCTGATGGACCAGATGGTCGATGCGTTCGACCTCCTTGCCGACGAGCCGGGAGAACTTGAGCAAAAATTCCTTGTCGTCGATTTTTCGCGGCAGGTATTCGCAGAACGTTTGAATGGATGTGAGCGGGTTTTTGATCTCGTGGGCCACTCCGCTCGCCAAGGTCGAGAGCGTTTTGTACTTGTCTGACCGCGCGATCTCCTGGCGCAATTGCTCGTTTTGCAGGGCAATTTCCTCTTGGGTGCCTTTAAAAAAGTACCTGTCGAAGAATCGCTGGATTTTGTGTCGCAAAGGAATAAAGACCAAACCCAGTGCGAAAGCAGTGGCGATGCTTATTGTTATGGAGTGATAATTGAATAATGCCTGCATGAATCTTTCTAGTAAGAAAACAATTAACAAATACAGCAATGAAAGGAACGCAATTAAAATGGAATAGACCACGCCTTTTTTAATGACAATTACTATCTCGAACAGGTCATATTTTAAAATTGCATAAGTTAAGATAACAATATAAATTGAAACCAATAAATTTCCGTAAGGGTAAATACCAATTCCAAATACTGGCAGATAATTCATGGATCCGCCGCTGAATCCAAGGGGGATAACCCATAGCAAGATAAATATTTGACTTTTTAATTGGGTTCCGCAGTATTTGTAATACTGAGTAAGTTTTATGTAGCCGAAGAAAATTGTCACTACCCACAAAATGAAGGAAAGAAGGACATAGGAATTTGCTTGCGGATAGTAAATAGAATTAAACATTAACCTTAAAGCACTAAACATTCTTCCAGAAAGGTTAATGCAGAGAAAGAAAAATGCTTGTGCATAGGCAAAGTAAAGTGGTATTTTATTTTTTTCATTTATTAGAAGATAGATCACGTGCAAAAAAAAGACGGGTATAAAAATTACTCCCGCGTAAGCAAAGACCCACAAACTAATCGCAACATCCTGATTTTTATTTATCCCAATTAAATACGATCCTATTCCCCATATAACAATGGAGAGAAGATGCAGGGAGAACATTTTTGTGATACTCGTCCTACCCTTGACAACGACAAATATAAATAAAAGTAAAAAGAGAACGGCATTTAAAAGATTCATTAAGGAAAAAGGATTTATGTTAATCATGTTGAGGTTATTTGGATTTTTTGGGTTCTAGGATTTTTGAGTCGATATGGTCGATCATATCTATGATTAACGACTCAAATTGGCAAATCAATAATAAACTCCGTTCCTTTTTCAATTTTACTATTCACTTTAATCTTTCCCTTATGCTCTTCAATGATCCCTTGCGTGATGGCGAGACCAAGGCCGGTGCCGGATGCCTTTTTGCTGAAAAATGGTTTTAAAATGTAGTGTTGCATAGTTGTAACTTAAGTTCTTCTCCACCGTCTTTAGCGCGCGGTGCTTTTTGTACATCTTCCTAAGCACTTCTTCTTTTGAGCACAGCCGGCCGGCTTTCGCGTCCGCCCGGCCTTCCCGGATCCTTTTCATCGATTCGGGATCGCGCAGGATCTCCAGGGTTTCCTGCCAGCTTTCATCGTTCTTGCGGTTGTTCAATTTAACCTTCTCCAGAAAGTAATGAACGAAAGTTATCCATGTCCAGGGCCTCCAGGTCACCGGGGTTCTCCAGAAAGTTCTTAACGTCGCCGCGGATGGACTGCCAATCGGTCTTTCCCAGCCTTTCCAGCAAAACTTCCCGCCAATTGCCGTTCTCCGGAAATTCTCCTTTGTAACCTGTCTGCGTCAAAGCGTTTTTTAGAAGCGCGAAATTCGGTTCCAGGCCTTTGTGGCGCGCGAGATACCAGCTCAAGTCGAAATAATCTCTTCCCCGGGTGTAGGGACGGGTCAAAAGCGCGTGGATTTTTCCGGCGAATAAAGAAGGCAGGTCAAAGCTCAAAAAAGTGACCGGAAAGAATTTATTGACCATCCTGGTTTCTGTCGCTCCGCCCAGGGGAGGTTTGGTGTCGATCTCCAGCTTGACGGAAAAATTTTGTGACTTTAAGGGAGACAGTCCGGATTCGAACATCAGGTCCTTGAACTTGAAAAAGGCGTTAACGACGGTTTTACGGTCGTTGTATTTGGCCTCCACGCCGTAACCGGCGCGCGAAAGTTCGTCCTTGATCCGGGTGACCAGGGCGGCAAATTCGTATTTGGCCGGGGACACCAGGGAAAAATCCAGGTCTTCCGAAAAGCGCGGCAGGTCATAAAGGAACCGCAAGGCCGTGCCGCCGACAAAAACCGTGGAACGGAAAAACCCTTGGTCCTGCAAGGCGCGCAGGATATTGGCCTGCAGATATTCACGCATGGTGTTCAGTTTCGCGTTGTAACTTGCGTGCTGCGCGGCCAGCGCCAGACAGTGGTCTTTCATACGGCACGCTCCGCGGTCAAAAGTTCCGCGCGATATTCCAGGATCTCCCGGGCGGCGCGCAGGATCTTCGGTTTGCCGAATTTCGCGGCAAAGGAAAGCAGGCGCTTTTCGTTGATGATCTCCAGGTTCTGCAGCCGCAGTTCTTCGATGACCTCCCGCGTGACGGGACCGTTCAAGAAATAAAAATAATCCAGCAACGCTTTTTCCGGCACGGCGACAAAGGCCGTCTGGTTCTGCTGTGTGCGAGGTTCGTATCCCCAAAAAAGATCCCGGCGGATATAGCGGTAATCAAATACCCCCGCTGGCGTTTCGTAGTGTGCCGGGCGCCTGGTGGTGACACAGGTAAACGTAAAGACCGCCTCCGGGATCAGGTTGTGTATTTCCAGGGCTTTTTCCAGACTGATATAGGAAGGACGGATTAGTTCCGCGGCAATATAAGGTTCCCAGGCAGAAACACTGCGGTAAGGCCGGTTGATCATGTATAGCCCTTTTCGAAGCTGCGTAAGCCAGCCAGCTTTTTTCCAGCGGCTGACCTGCACCTCCAGAGAGGGGATGTCTCTGGCTCCCGCGTATAGCAGTTCGGTAGAGACAAGGGGAAGATTCCCAAAAATATTGAGGAAATTAACCAGTTTCATACTATAAATATAACATAAATGTTAAGTTTATACAATATATATGTCTAATCTGCCAAATTGCGTTTGACCGTTTTGAGGATCTCCTCCGACTTGAACGGTTTAATAATATAGCCGCTGGCGCCGAGGGAAGCGGCCGCGCCGGCGGTCTCCATCGCCTTGTAGCCGGTCACCATGACCACGTTGAGATCCGGTCGCTTGGCTTTCATCGCCTTAAGGACGTCCAGCCCGTTGACCTTGGGCATCTTGATGTCCATTAAAACCAGCCCGATGGCCGGGTCGCCCTCGACCAATCGCAGCGCCTGCTCGCCATTGTCGGTCACGACCAGATCGTAATGATCGCTTAAGATGAGCTTGAGCGATTCGCGGATGCCTTCCTCATCATCTACAACGAGGATTTTCTGTGACTTGGTAGTAACTTGCTTAGCCATGTGTAACCTCCATGAGTTTGTAGTTGATAGGTGATAGGTGAAAGGTGATAGTAATAGTCATCACAATATTAATCTCTGATAAGTTTTAGTTTTGAGATCAATCCGCTTAACATCCGCAGTATTTCCGACAGTAAGCGTTGTATCTCTTCGATATTTGCAGCATCGTTGAGCCGCAATCTGTCAGTTATCTCCAATAATGTCTCCAACTCCGCCGCGGAACCCTTGGCAATATAAAGAAATTGAACGTATTCCTTAATATGGTGCCGGTGGAAGCCCTCGGTAATGTTGAGGGGAATGGCGACCGTCGCTCTGCGGATCTGCGATGTAATACCATAGAGCTCTTCTTTGGGGTAATTTTGCGTCAGTTTGTATACATCCTCAACGAGCTCCATCGATTTCCTCCAAACTTCCAAGTCTTTATGTGAAGTTATCTTGCCAAACATATCATTTTTCCTTTCGTCGCATCGTTTCAGCCAATATTTACTATCACCTATCACCTAAAACCTATCACCTAGAGTGCCACCGGCGTCCCGACGCAAATCACCTTCGCCGTCACTTTCCCCGCGTTGCTGAATTTGTGCTCCAGCGAGGCGTCGAAATAGAGGGTGTTGTGCCTGGCAAGGGAGTAGGTCTTTTCACCCACCTGGATCTTGATCTTGCCATCCAGCACAAAGACGAATTTCTCCGAACCAGGTTGATTTTGCTCGGTATTGGTCTTACCGTCGGCCTCGATTTTGAGCAGGATCGGCATCATGCGCTTGCCCAGAACATTGGAGGTCAGGATCTCGTAGGAAGACTTGTCGCTGTGGACAAAGACGTCCGAAAGGGATTTGGGCGTTTGGACCTGCGCTTTGTCTTCTTCCTTAATAATAGCGCTGTAGAGCTGGGTGATATCCACCCCCAGCGCGCGCGCGATATTCATGTGGGATTCCAGCGTGCCGCTCATCTTCATATTTTCGAGGCGGCTTAAGGTCGCTATCTGGACTCCGCTTTTTTCCGCCAGTTCGGTTAAGCTCATTCCTTTGACCTTCCGCAATTCCTGAATACGCTTCCCTATATACATGATTCCCCCCTTTATAAGACTAAAGACAAAAGACCAAAGACTGCTAAGGAAAGCGTATCATATTTTGATATATTGTCAATATTATTTTGCGTAAAATCAATAATAATTTCCCTAATTTTTAAATAAATTTTTTGTACGATTGTAATATATTGAAGATAAATAAGTTATGTATTGCAATTAAATCAATTAAATTTGACAAAACATCAAAATCATGTTATGCTTGACTCATTGTTGCGTCGTACGAAAGCGAGGAACGAAAAGATGAGCCCGAATGAACGATCTGAAAGCAACGCCAAAATCCCCCGCCAGCCATTCCCCAATATCTTCACGAGTTCCGCCAATTCGATCGCCATTTACACCGTATTGTGCATTTTGCGCCGGATGAAGCGCGAGGTCGGCCTGGAAGCGATGCTGGAATATCTGGATAAGTATCTGGAAACCATCGAAGCACATAATTCTGAACTGAAGCAGGCCGTGCACAAGGCCTTGGGAATGATGAGCGTTGGCAAGATGTATAAGGATGCGATGAAGTAGGTGTCAGGTGATAGGTTTTAGGTGATAGTGGTCAGGGGACAGTGTTCAGTGGTCAGGTATCGTTGCGACAGGGAGGGTTTCAATGCGTCGAAGAAGAATAGTAACAAAATTGGTGGTTTTAAGCATGATCATCAGCATATCAAATGCCAGCTTGGCTTCGATCCCGTCCATTTGGCAAAGAATCGGCAGCGGGATCTATGAGCCAGCCGTTGCCAAGTTGGCCATTCACCCCCACGATCCTTCTCTCATATTCGCTGCAACGAATAAGGCGCTTTACAAATCTTCCGATGGCGGAAAGCATTATCAGTCTGTTTTTCAGGCCTCCGGAGAGTTTGAAGGCATCAACGATATCTATATCGACCCAAACCAGCCACAGAATATTTATGCCGCCACCGATGCCGGATTGTATTTCAGCTCCGATGTCGGGGAGCATTGGCAAAGAGGTTATTACTCTTCCGACGAACAGTCCCGCAAATGCTTGGCGCTTTTACGCGCAGGTGAAACGCTCTATCTGGGTACAGGGGGAGGATTGTTTTACAGATCTGTCGATGAGGTCAATTGGTCCGCCGTTGGTAATGAATTAAGCCGGAAAGCCGTGAATCATATCGCTTCCGGCGAGCATTTTATTTATTTTGCCACAGACGATGCCGTTTACGACCTCGACCGCAAAACGAGCAGCTACAGCCGGATATTTACGGCAGGCAGCAGGCCGACAATCGTCACTGATGAAAACGAGAGTGTGCCTGAATCCGAAGGAGAAATCACGCAACCGTTGGTGCGGTTTGTCCGCGTGGCACAGGATGACGACACGATCCTTTATGTTGCGACCAGCCGTGGGATCTATTTAAGCGGCGACCAGGGGCAACATTGGCGGCTTTTGGCGAATCCCCCCGTTGACCTGGAGACATTGAACGCCTTTGTTGTTCTGGGCGAAGAAGAGGATCAAAGACTTCTGGTGGGGACCAAAAGGGGAGCGTTTTTGTTCGACGACGGACGATGGACGCCTCTTTATCAGGGAATGGAAACCAATGCGATGAACGATGTGGTCAAGGACACGCGAGGGAAGGTCTACGCTGCGACGGACAGGGGTGTTTTTTATTTGTCCGACGGGCAAGCGCTACCTCTTTTCCCATCAGGGGATCATTTGCGCAATGAACCGACCATCCAGCAGGTACATCGCTGGGCGATCGATTATGCCGAAGTCAGCCCCGATAAGATCAAGAATTGGCGGGCATTAGCCGGGAAAAGGGCGTTGCTGCCGGATCTTTCCGTCGGGCTTGATCGGGTGGAGAGCGAGCTTTTCCATTGGGATACCGGCCCTAATCCGGACAATTTGTTAAAAGGCCGTGAGTTAATCAACTGGGATGTTTCTTTATCATGGGATTTGGGGGATCTCGTCTGGAGCACGGACCAGACGACCATCGACTCGCGCTCCAAGCTGATGGTGGAATTGCGCGAAGACGTTTTAGACCAGGTGACACGTCTCTATTTTGAGCGGCGTCGGCTTCAAGCCGAGCTCGCCGCTGATGCACTAGAACCAGCGGTAGAATTTGATAAGCAATTACGCGTGGAAGAACTGACCGCGCTTTTAGACGCGTTCACCGGCGGAAAATTCAGCCATGAGTCGTCAGACGTCAGTCGTCAGTCTTCAGACATGGGTTATCAGGGGGAAATATGGAAGAACAAAAGTTCAGAAAATTAAACGTTTGGAACAAATCTATGGATCTCATCGAGCAAATATATCGAATAACGCAGAAATTTCCTGGTCAAGAAGTCTACGGGCTTACAAGTCAGTTGCGGAGAGCTTCAACGTCGATCGCCTTAAACATCGCTGAAGGAAGCGGGTCCGGTTCGGATGGTGAATTTAAACGGTTTCTGAATATAGCTTTGCGATCTGCTTATGAGGCGATATGCGCCATTGAGATCGCAAAAAGATTGGGATTTTGTTCCACGCAGGAAGCCAACATTTTGAAGTCCGGATGTAATGAAATATCCGCCATGCTGACAGGGCTTAAAAAATATCTGAAAGGGGAGCGCGACGTCGGCCATAGAACTTCTGACGACTGAAGACTGATGACTGACGACTCGGTGTCCTTTTAAGGAATGTACAAACTGATAGCTGCCAACGAGAAAGCAAAGGAGGAAATACAATGATCCGAAGGTTAATGATGCTCGGGGTTTTGATGACTTTTCTCTCGGCCGCGGCGTTCGCGTCCGCCGATGAAGTGTTTATCACGCCCAACGGTACAAAATACCACAAGGAAACATGTCGTCTTATCAAAAATAAGGGGACTCTTAGCAAGGTCGATAAAGAGCAGGTTATTAAGGAAGGGTATGGCCCGTGTAAAAAGTGTTTCGCCGAAGATATTGCCGGCGCGGCACCGGATGCGGGAAATCAAACCAAAGGAAAAAGCAAAAAAGACAGTTAATACGGTTAATCAAACAAGTTTCTTGTTGGCAGCTATTAGTTTGTTCTCACGAAAGGGAAGGGAGCCATGGAAATTAACAATCTCACAATAGAAGTCAAACGAATCTACAAGTTGTCCAGCGGTAAGTCACTGAAAGCTTTCGCGGACATCAACGTCAACGACGCGCTCTTGATCAAGGGTGTGCGGGTGATGGATGGTAAAAGAGGCATTTTCGTCACTATGCCACGCGAACAATCGACGAAAGATAAAAAGTGGTATGACACGGTGCGGTGCTTGACCAAAGAAGTCAAGGATGCGATCAGCGGGAAAGTACTTGAAGCGTATAACGAGCAATGATGCGATGAGGATTGGGAAGTGTCCGCACTCTTTAAGAGATTAAGGAGGAAAAGAGTATCCAAGGGGGATGACCTCATAAGGGGGAAATCGGTGATACTCGCGGACACTTTCTTATTCGCCCGTGGAATAACTTGAGGCGAATAACCCCCCGGCGCTTTGATTCATCCCGCGGAATGCGAAGCATTCCCGGGACTTAATCCCTTGAAATCGCAGGGCGATTTCGAGGGGCGCAGTGAATCAGTTGGGGTGACATTGTAGAAACGACGATGTACGAGCATAAAAGGAGGATATCCATGTTACGACGCATCTTACTTTCACTCACCACCAGTCTTTTTATCTTCACGAATATCACTACCGCCCAGGCATTTCACGGGATGGAGGGCGGGACAATTTCCGCCCAGGCTGACCCGTATTCGGGCGGCGCGGGTTTCGGCGTACCCATCGAGGTCCCGCCCGGACGCGCGGGCATCCAGCCCAACATCCAGTTGCAATATAGTTCGAGTCTGCCCAACGGTTTATTAGGAGTAGGTTGGTCATTGGAACTCGGCTCGATTCAGCGCTCGACGCACAAAGGGGTCCCTTCCTATACCAATAGCAACGAGTTCGTTCTCATCCAGAGCGGCGGCGGCCAGGAGCTGGTCTTTGATCCAACCGCCGGATTTTACCGCGCCAAGAACGAAGGCGCCTTCATGAAGACCGAATTCGTCAATAGCACTTACTGGCGGGTGACCGACAAGAAAGGCACGCGTTACTATTTCGGGGAAGACCAATCCTCGCGGGAACACGATCCCGCCAACACCGCGCGCGTTTTCAAGTGGGCGTTAAACCGCGTCGAAGACATTAACGGGAATAATATGACGGTAAGTTATTTCAAGGCGGACAACAAACTTTATCCCAACGATATTAATTATACCGGAAATTCCCAAACAGGATCGCTGCCTTTTGCGCAGGTCTTGTTTAATTATAACGTGAATCCCAACCAGCGGGTGAGCTTTATCAGCGGATTCCAGGTCAAAACGACCCAAAGACTTTCGCAGATCAACATCTACGGCGGCGGGACCCTGCAGGGAATTTATAAGATCAATTACGCGCAGAGCACAGCCACCGACCGTTCCTTGATCGCTTCGCTCGTGCGCTACGCACCGGACCAAACCACCGCTTTGCCGGCGCAATCTTTTGTCTATCAAAGTGTCAAACCGACCTATTCACTGGTCCAGCCGGTACCGGGAAGCGTCGCGCGTTTCGCGGGAGACTTTAACGGCGACGGGTTCAGCGACGTCGCGCTGCTCACGTCCTCTTCCGGCCAGGTCGACGTCGCTTTGTCCAACGGTAGCAGCTTCGGCTTGCCGCAGAGCTGGATCAGCAGTTTCGGGATCAATCAGAATATTATCTCCGGGGATTTCAACGCCGACGGCCGGGCCGACATCGGCAGTTTTGATGCCACCGCGGGAAACTGGAAAGTCGCCTATTCGATGGGCAATTATTTCGCGGACACGGGAACCTGGATGCCCGGTTTCGGGGCCAACGCCCAGCCTTCAACGGGAGATTTTAACGGCGACGGCCGCACTGACCTTTTCAGCTTTTATAAAAGTGGTGATAATCTGCATGTTAAAATTGCCGTCAATAAAGGCGGGTATTTCGAGGCTTTAAGCGGTTTTGATCTTTACATCGGGACCAAAGACGACATTCCGCTTACCATCGATTTCAACGGCGACGGGCTGACTGATCTTCTGGCCTTCGACAAAGCCAGCGGCCGATGGTTCGTCTACTGGAACGAAGGGGATCTTGATGGAAAATTTACCCTCCTTCAGACCATTACGGGTTTTGGCGCGAATTACAATCCCGTGGTCGCGGATTTCAACGCGGACAACCTGCCCGACATCGGGTATTTCGATCCACCAACAGGTAATATCGTTTATCGCGTATCCGACGAGTTTTCTTTTTCCGGCAACAACCTCGCTTTCGCGACCGGGTTTAACATCCCCGGCCCTGACGCGCAGATCCAGTCCGCGGACTTTAACGGCGACGGGCTGGCCGATTTCGCGGGACACAATCCTCAAGGCGACAAAGAAGTCCGCTTTTCCAGCGGCACGCCGCTGGATCTCCTTGCATCGATCGCTAACGGCGTTGGCGCGATGACCACCATCACTTATCAGCCTTCGACCAAATATACCAACACCTATTTGCCGTTTTCCATACCGGTGGTCAAATCTATCCAGAATTCCAACGGCCGCGGCGATGTATATCAAATGCGCTACAGTTACGCGGGCGGGTACTGGGACAAGACCGAGCGGGAATTTTGCGGTTTTGAGACCGTGACGGTCACCGACCCGCAAAATAATTACGCCAAGATGCGTTTTCTGCAGGACCCTGTTTTCAAAGGCCGGCCCGTTTCGGAAGAAAAATACAGCGCGGGTAATGCTCTTTTCGCCAAAACGGAAAATACCTGGAGAGCCCAGGAGATCGCGCCCGGCGTAAATTTTGTTTCTTTATATGGAAAGAACAATTTTGTTTATGACGGAAATTCATCGGGCCGGCGGACTCTGGAAGAATATTTTTACGAGGAGACCCCCCAGCAATTAGGGAACCTGACCCGGGTCGTGCAGTACGGCGAAGTGGACCTGGTCACGGGCAACGATATTTCCGGCGACGACCGCACCATCGAAACGACGTATGTCAATAATGTTTCCGGCAGTAACTGGCTGATCGGCCTGCCGCGGTTGACAACGGTCAAGAACAACGCGGGACAACCGGTTCGCCAGAGCTGGTTCTATTACGACAACCAGGGTAACACAGTCACACCGGTCAAAGGTCTTTTGACGAAGAAGGAAGACTGGGCTGACGGCGGAGTCAACCCTATCACGCAATACAGTTATGACACGGTCGGGAATTTGTTGACCACGACCGACCCTAAAGGGAACGTCACGCGTATCACGTATGACACGACGTACAAAATGTTCCCGCTGACGACCGAAAACGCCCTGACGCACAAGGTAGTCAGCGAGTATTACGGTGTCAATGGGGTCGCGCTTTCCGGGGGAGGATTAAACGGCCTCTGGGGTCAGGTGAAGTCCACCACGGATCCCAACCAACGGCAGGGCAAACGCTCCTACGATGTGTTCGGCCGTCTGGTGATGACGATCGCGCCGCTCGATTCCGTCGCGTATCCGACGCAAACGACCGCCATCCAATATTTTAGCGATTATACCAAAGTCACGACCAGTCAGAGAGTCAAGAGCGGCCAGGCGCAGACGCTGAATGTGGTCAGCTTTTATGACAGCTTTGACCGGTTGATCCAGACCAAAACGCCGTCGGAAGTCGCCGGGCAGTACGTCGTCAGCGGCCAAGCTGAATACGATTCGCGGGGTTTAAAGATCAGGCAGTATCTGCCGTATTTCAGCACAAATCCGGTGGATATGATCGAGCCGATCAATTCCAGCGGTCCGTCCAGCACGATTCTATACGACGCCATGGGCCGGCCGGTGAGGACGACCAACGCCGACAGCACGTACGCTTCAGTTGTTTACGATGATTGGGCAACGACGGCCACTGATGAAAACGGTCACCAGCAGAGATCCTGTTTCGACGCTTGGGGACGGTTGATCAAGAAGGAAGAATACACCGGTGCCGACGGCCGCAGTCAGAATTATCCGGCTACACCTAGCTATACTCTCTATGCGGCAACCTTGTATTCTTACGACTCTGAAGGCAACCTTCTTCAGACCAAGGACGCGTACAACAATATCACCACAATTACTTACGACACTCTGGGCCGCAAAACGGCGATGACCGATCCCGACATGGGGCACTGGACCTATGAATATGATCTCAACGGCAACCTGACCGAACAGATCGACGCCAAAGGCCAGACGTTGACCTTTGCCTACGACGCGCTTAACCGTTTGACCAATAAAGCCGACGGCGTTAATGGAACGGTGAGTGTTAATTATACCTATGACAACACCTCGAGCAGTAATTCCAAGGGCCGGCTGACGCAAGCCGCTTACACCGGCGGGAACACGCAGTTCGCCTATGACGAGCTGGGCCGCGAATTGCAATCGATCAAACAGATGAACGCCACGAATTACAGTGTCACCCGCGGCTACGATGCCCTCAACCGCCTGCTTAATATCCAGTATCCGGACCAGAAAAATATCTACTACCAATACAATCCGGCCGGGCAGATTGAGGCGATATCCAATGATGTAACCATTTTGCCGCAGTCGTTTAATTGGACTGAAGAGAAAACGGATGAGCTGGCGTTTAAATACGAAATCCGAAGCACGAAATCCGAAACAAATTCAAACAATAAAAATCCTAATGACCAAAACACAGACGTTTTGAATTTAAATAATTTGAATTTTGGATTTGTTTCGGATTTCGGATTTCGAGCTTCGAATTTAAGGACGTCTTTTTCCGATGCCTTGGCCTGGCTTGAGCACAACGTGCTCGGCGTCGAGGATGCGTACGCGCAAGCCGCGCTGCCGGACAGTTTCAAGCAGGAAAGCAGCGCGTATGGCCTGGTGTCCATTGAAGCGGAAAATTATCACACGAAAACCGCCCCGGCCGGCGACACGCCGAAGTGGGACCGTGTGACGACCACGGGTCAGTCCGGAGCGGGGAGCATGAAAGCCAACCCCAACAGCGGTGTCAGCAACGATACCACCTACGCGACCGCCGGCCCGCGGCTGAATTACAAGATCAAGTTCGTCAAAACCGGAACGCATTACATCTGGATCCGCGCCATCGGAGCGACGGCCAATGACGATTCGGTGCATGCCGGTTTAGACGGCCAGGCCTTGACGACATCGGATAAGATCACCAACTTCACGACTGCCTGGACCTGGTCGAAGACCACGGCAGATGCCGGCGCCGTGGCAACGATCAACGTGGCGACCGCGGGCGAGCATACCTTGAACCTCTGGATGCGCGAGGACGGTGTGGTCATCGACAAGATCGTGATGACATCGAGCTCGACGTACACGCCCTCGGGCACCGGCCCGGCGGAAAGTCCGCAGGTGGCACCCGCAGCACCGGTATTGAGCGCTCCGGTGGCGGGGAACAAACAGGTCAGTTTAAGCTGGAGCGCGGTCACGGGCGCGGCCGGGTATAAAGTTTACCGTCGAGTCAGTGGTGGCACTTACGCGACGTCCAATGATGTTGGCCCGGCGAGGACCTATATCGCTACGGGGCTGACCAACGCTACGGTGTATTATTTCGTGGTGGCCGCCTACAACGCGGCCGGTCAAAGTGTTTATTCTAATGAAGTGAACGCCATGCCATCCGCGCCCATGATCGAGAACCCGACGCTGTTCATAAAGAATGTGGACTATGGTGCTTCCGGGCAGATGACGAGGGTGGAATACGGCAACGGGGATGTGACAACTTATACGTACAATCCGCTGAACTTGCGGCTGACGCGTTTGTACACGGTGGATAAAAATGGTGTGGCGTTGCAGGATCTGAATTACACGTACGATTCCGCCGGAAATATTTTATCCATTGCGGATAACGTTAACACGGCGGACCAGACGTTCCAGTATGATGCGTTGAACCGTCTGACGCAGGCGGCCGGACAAAATTATGGCACGAAAACGTACACGTATGATGCCATCGGGAATATTGTTGCCAAAGACGGGAAGACGTACTTTTACGGTGGCAGTAATGGCGGGCCGCACGCGGTCACGGCGTTATCGGATGGTACCACGTTTGGCTACGATCTAAACGGCAACATGATCACCAAAGTCGAAGCGGGGGTCACGACCAATTATGCGTATGATCCTGAAAATCGTTTGATTCAGGTCAAAAAGGGTGGTAGCATAATCGGGCAATATACCTACGACGGCGATGGCGGCCGCACCACCAAGGTTGCCACGGTGTCAGGGCAGACGACCACCACGACCTTCGTCGGATCGCTCTTTGAAACTTCAGGGGCACGCAATACGAAGTTTATCTTCCTCGGGGATCAACGCATCGCCGCCGTCACCAGCAGTCCTTCCATTGGCTCCACAACGCTGTACTATCACGCGGATCACTTGGGCGGGGCCAATGTTTTGACCGACGCCACCGGGTTCAAGAAGGAACTCATTGAATATGAGCCCTTCGGCCTCGAATCCCGCCACGAGAAGTACGGTTCATCCGAAGAAGTGGCCTGGTATTACTTCACCGGCAAAAAGACCGACGACGAATCCGGCCTGATTTACTTCGGTGCGCGCTACTACGATCCTTCGTTAGCGCGATTCATCACGTCTGATACAATTGTTCCGTACCCAAACAACCCTCAGGCCCTGAATCGTTACTCCTATGCCGGGAACAACCCTGTTTCTCACCTTGAGGATGGTCATGGTTGGGGGAAGTGGTGGAAGAAGGCGTGGAACAATTTTGTTCAGGCTATCCGTCACCCGTTTGATATTAAAGGTCAATGGAATAATCTTGTGGGTGAGGCAAACCAACCAGGCATTGCTCCGATTACTTCTGCTGTCATAACAGTTGCATCGTTCATGTTTATGCAGCCGGAACTCTTTTTGACAAGCGCTATGTGGACAAGCACCGCTGCTAGTGCTGGCTCAGCCGCTTTTCTTCAAAGTCCAGCGGGACAAAATCTTACGGACTGGACGGCAAGTAATATTTACGATAATGTCCTGGGCATGCGTCCCGGCACCGCACGGATCTGGGCAAGTATTGATCTTGGAATGACATCATCGTACTTGATTGAGCGCTCGATAGCTAATATTATTGCTGATCCAGTCAAAACCAGGTCTCTCACAAATAATGAATTGAAAAACTTATCATCAGAGGGGTATTTTACTGGTGACGAAAACGCCTTCGGTCCTTCTCTCAGGTCAAAAGATGCCCGTTTTGATACGATAAAAGGTCTGACAAAAGATGATAAGCTGGTTGGCAGTTTCCAAAAAAGGACGTTAGATATGCCAGGTTTCAAACAGATAGGTGCTCAGCATAGTTCTGCTAATGCACTAGCCGTATCTGGCCCTCAATTGAATCCCTCGAGATATGCAACATGGGGCGTCTGCCATCAAGCAACCAATATGACTTTACTACAGGGGGGTATTTCATCAACGATTCTAGATTTAGGCCCGTCTTTTGATATGTTTGTGACCACGGCCGTTTATGGAAATTACGGTGGTCAATTAGGGAGTAGAGCATTTACGGGCGCAAATGCTTATAGAAATGAGGAAAGGAGGCAATGAAGTCAGAAAAAATATACATAATTTTTCTGTTTTTTCTATGGGGATGTAGCGCTGCAACTGCTGGTGGCAATAGTTTTGTATATTCGACACCTACCACCCAAGAAAAGGAAAAATTTCGGGATTATATAAAAAAGGGGTATATCGAACTCGGTATGACAAAAGAAGAAGTTCGAGAAAGTTGGGGGGAGCCCAAAACCGTTAACCATAAGAAGACTAAGGATTACGATGAAGTGTGGGTGTATGTCCCCAATTGGAAATTCAGAAATCAATTGTATTTTAAGGGAGAAATCTTGGTTGGGACTGAGCCGAATTATTTGGTTGTTTCGAGAATGGAAGGGCATGGTGTAATGCCCTGACAAGAATACAAAAGATTCCAGCAGTTATTCTCCTTCTTTGCTTTACGGGATGCTGCGTCATTAGAGGGCAATAAAGTGAAGAAAATTCTCGGCGTATTCTTTTTCATGGTTATCTTAATGGGTTGTGCTCCAATCTTGGAGAGCATGCCAGGGTTCACACATTCGGCAGTGTTGATGCTGCCGAAGGTTCCGGGGACACGTACCGAATTCGAATAGTTCCGGGGACACGTACACATTTGGCATATGTGTGTGGGCTGGTGGTTGAAGCAAGCTTCACCCCCACCCCACACACATTGTTAAAAAATTATCCCTCAACAAAAAGCTGTTGAGGGGGTCCTTTCCTTCGGAAAGGACCGTTGCTGACGCAACATAACTTTTCCGAAGCTTTTCGTAATGCTCTTTGACATCTTGAGGCGGTCATCCCTCGCATAAGCGCTTGAAAATTCCCTTCGCTACGCTCGCGGTGTTCGCTTCGCTCGGAAATTTTCTGCGCATGCTCGGGATCAATTCGCCCCACGAGGGCGAATTGACCACGACGTCAGTCGGGTCGCTCTTTGAAACTTCCGGAGCACGCACGACCAAGTTCATCTTCCTCGGGGATCAGCGCATTGCCGCCGTCACCAACAGTCCTGCCATCGGTTCCACCACGCTGTATTACCATGCGGACCACTTAGGCGGGGCGAATGTCCTCACCGACGCCACCGGGTTCAAGAAGGAATTGATCGAATATGAACCCTTCGGCCAAGAGTCCAGGCATGAAAAATACGGCAGCAGTGAAGAAGTCGCGTGGTTTTACTTTACCGGCAAAAAGACCGACGACGAGTCCGGGCTCATCTACTTCGGGGCGCGGTACTATGATCCCAAGCTGGGAAGGTTCATCAGTCCCGATACGATAGTACCCTATCCTAAAGATCCGCAGTCTTTCAACCGTTACAGTTATGCTCGCAATAATCCAGTTAATGTTATTGACCCGAGCGGACACAAGTGGTCATGGAAAAAGTTTTGGAACAGCTTTGCCGGGGCCTTTGTGGGAGCAATTGTTACAGTGTTAACTGGGAATTTTGCTTTAGGAGGCATGATCGGAGGTGCGATTACTGGAGGGCTTGAGGGAGGATGGAAAGGAGCTTTGATTGGCGGTGCGTTGGGGGGAGCGCTAGGGGGTATTGCAGGGATAGGTATAGATAAATGGGGTACGGGTTTTGGAATAGGGATGTTGGTCGCTGGGGCAGGGGTAGCAGCAGCGACGAATAGTTGGGACAGCTTTGCAGGGGGATTGGCTGGAGGATATGTTGGAAGCTCGTTGGCCAATGGTTATTTGAGTACAACGGAGGGTGACCTTACCGAAACCAATCCTACAGAAGGAATACGAGCGGGTTTTTCAGCACAGGAGAATGAAAATTGGGCTTTTCTCGGAGCGTGGACAACGGAACCAAAAGCCACTGCTTTTGCTAATGAAAACCAAATGTCGGTTATTTACACCAAGTCTCGTGGAATATTGGCAGACTTATTTAGGGCTGGTTTCAAGAAAGTGGGTGTGAAAGGGCCATATATTAAGCAAACAGCTAATTATTTGACTATGGCTGAGGACAAATTTATATTAGCTCATAGTGAAGGTGCCGAGAATTTAGCAGCAGGTATAAAGGCGATTGCAGCGGATGGAACTAAATTCAATAACCTGGAAATCAAATGGATTGGCCCTGCAATATCCAGAGCGAATGCAACGAACTTGTCAAATGCAATAGGGGCGCGATCTTCATATAGCATGAATTGGGCCGATCCGGTGGGGGCTGTTTCAACGTTCAACCCTGTCCTAATGAGTATTTACGGCGGGCTGGGATTGGCAACGGGAACTATTTTCCATGGAACAGATCATTACGTTAGGTGATTGGAATGATCATGAACTATTTTTTGGCTTTACTTATTTTTTCCCTAACGTGTGCTGGCTGCGCGCCAAGTGCGGCGGGTCTAAATTCTATGGCCCAAAACGCATTGCGGACCCATGCGATCTTAAAGGAACAGGCAAGGGATCTGGATCAGAAATTCTTAGGGGCAGATAAAGAGGCTGTTTTGGCGGCTTTCGGAAAGCCGCGCAAAATGTCACAAGAACCATATCCTTATCGCATTGATCCGTCATGCATAGGAAAAGATTGCGTAACAGATTATTCTGACGAAATTTGGTTTTATGAATTTAAAGGAAAATTTGAGTCCGGTTGGGAAGCATATTCGTTGTATGTATACTTTAAGAATGAAAAAGTTGTTCGAATTCGATAGGTTGAGGTATAAGTTCACAGTAAGAAGTAAGAAGCATGACCGGGTACCAATAAATATAGCTGACAGAATGTGGGGTAGCGGAGGCGTTACTGGTAGTGCCAGGCTGAAGATGCAAAAGCGAGGAACGGGAAGGGAGCGGGATGGATGCCAAGGAGGCCACGAGATTTACTAGATGAAGGGTATTATCATCTCATAGCCCGAGGGAATAATCGATTGTTTATATTCAGTGTCCCTGGAGGATTTGAGATGTTTGTCGAGCTTCTTCGTAGATCAAAGGAAAAATACCAGTGGAAGCTGTTTCATTATTGCCTGATGAGCAATCACGTTCATCTGCTAGGGCAAATTTTGACAGGGGAAGAACTGCCAAAATTAATGCAATATTTGTTGTTTGAATATTCGAGATGGTATCGGAAGGATAATGAATATGTGGGGCATTTATGGCAGGGCAGATATAAAAGTGAGTTAATAGGGAGAGAAAGCTATTTTTTGGAATGCGGGCGATATATTGAGCGGAACCCTGTCAGGGCCAGAGTTGTCACGCGTTTTGAGGATTATCTGTGGTCAAGCTATCGGCATTACGCGTTCGGTAAAGCCGATCCGTTGATTGACGACAATCCCTATTATTGTGAATTAGGAAATGATGGGTTATCTCGTCAAAAGAGTTATCGGGATTATGTTGCCTTGGAAGGGCCGTATGACCAAATGGTAGACAGGTCGCTTATTGACAGCTATTTTTAGCCTGGCACTGACAGTAACGCCTCCTTTATCGTTTATCGTTTATCGCTTTATCTGTTTATCTGCTATCTGCTATCTTCTATCTTATCTTACATAAATATTATGAAAGGAGAATACAGTATGAGTACGGGCCGCCGCAATAAGGCTTTTCATAGAGTTAGTAGTTTTACTATCTCTCTATTTGCGATTTGTTCATTGTTTATTGCTAGCGGCTGTGGCCCCAAGCAAACTAGTGTTGACTCAAATGATAAAAAACAAATTGTTTTAAATTATTTGGAAAGACTAGACCGAAAAGATAAGAGTCTTCTTGAAGAAATAAACTCAATTACAGAAGAGGATATTGCAGTAAATGGCTGGAAAGGCGAACACGAAGGTAAAAAAGGTTTTTATCTTCAAATAAAGAATCTTAGCGACAAAATTGTATTTATGCATCCTTCGGATTATTCCATTTATAGCAGTATATACGAAAATGATGACGGCAAATGGGTCGGAATTAGTGTGGAAAGTAGACCTTCGACGGTAATCCCGTATGTGTTGCGTCCTAAAGAGGATATGACACTTCATTTTGCTTTTAAAAATAATTTACCCGATGATATAAATTTGAAGGGTGATATCGTTATGCCTAAATACACCAACATTGCAAGTAAAGGTGAGTTGCAATATTCAGAGTTTAGAATAATCAAGAGGTTTACAATCCTTGCGAAGGATGCACAACCCTAAATAAACGTTAACGAAACGTTAACGGAAGGTTAACGGGGTTAACGGGGTTAACGTGCCAGGTGGACTTTGGACTTGCCCCGATAAGATGGACAACGTCTCCAAATCCAAATCCCAAAAATTACAAGTAACAGGAGACGTTGTCTATAACATGCTGAAAGGTATCGGATTGTGAAAGAAATGCTTATGTTGCGCAGGGAGAGTCATTATGCCGGGGACAGCCAGAAGGCATCAGCTGGAAGGGTGTTTGACATATCATGTGTTTAACCGCAGCCATTGCCGGGTGCCGATTTTTGAAGATGAGGAAGATTTCGAAAGATTTAAAGGATTAATTGTTCGTTTTCGCCGGAGGTATCGATACAAGGTCTATCATTGGGTGATCATGAGCAACCATTATCATTTTTTGATCGAACTCGAAGAACCTTACGAGTTATCGAGATTTATATCCAGCTTGCAGCGTGCTTATACAGCTTATTACCATATGAAATATCAAACTTCCGGGTACTTGTGGCAAGGGCGGTTTAAAAGTCAGCCGGTCGAAAAGGAAAGCTATCTGTTGACTTGCGGGAGGTATATTGAGCGGAATCCCGTTGTCGCAAAAATGATCGAAGAAGCGATGGAATATCAACACAGCAGTGCCAGGCATTATTGTCTGGGGACAGAAGACGGTCTCACCGAAATAAATCCTTTTTATGAATCACTGGGCCGTAATGCAATCGAAAAGCAAACGAATTACCGTGATTTTTTATTGAATTTTGATGAAGAGGAAGAAGGAAGTTTTGAACAGCTGGAACGGCCAATGGGATATGAAAAATTTCTGGAGAGGTTGATGAAGGAGCGGGGACATTATTTTCCGCGCCGGCGCGGCCGAAGCCGGAGAATAATTTGTTCGTAAGCTGTTTGATGGTATAAAGCTATGGACAACGTCTCCAAATCGGTAAAGGAATCCCTCGCAAAGCCGCTGACACCACTTCGCGGCACACTCTACACCTACCAGATCGTGAAATGCCCTTCAGTGAATACGCAGCCGCCGGAATTATTGGTTGACCTAGGTTTTGAGGTCTTGCGCAACGTGGACAAGCGTTTATTGTCCTCTTTTAGTGTCGGCGACATTGTGGAGTCAAGGCCCAAAGAGGATGCATACAAGTTTGTTAAAACCAGCTGCACCGCTAGAGATTTATACACCTATGCTGCGCTGGTGGAGAGGGTCATTGACGGCGACACCTTTAAAGTACGACTAGATCTCGGCTTTGACACTTGGGTTCGCCAGACCTTGCGTTTGCGGGATATTGACTGTCCGGAAATTGATACAAAAGAAGGTCAAACAGCCAAAGCCTTTGTACAGTCCTATATTAAGGAAGCGTCTTGGATCACTGTACGCAGCAGCCGGTCGGATAAGTACGATAGGTACCTGGCTGACGTGTACATTCCAAAGGGAGAGGCGCTGAACCCAGAGATGGATATTTGCCTTAATAATTTGCTGCTTGAACATGGCCATGCGATGAGGATGGTAGGGTAAATAAGGGGTGTATGCCCTTTATGCTTATGAATATTTACACCGGAGTCTATAAAAGAGATTAAGGCGCTGACTAAGATGTCTGCTGAAGCTTTTACAGAAGAGGTATGGCCGGATCAGGATCAACGAGAAAAAATACTGGACAAGCGAAAGAAGATTGGATAATATGCCTTCAATCCCCCTGACGGTTTCCCCAAAATCGTGAGGGGGTTTTTATTAAGGAAATTTACCAGGATAAGGACAATATATGACAAAAAAGATAGGGGCAGTTTTGCTGGCGGTTTGTTTAACCGCGAGCGGTTGTATCACGTTTTACCGGACCTCGCCTAATTTTGAAACCCTCTATAAGGAGGCCAAAACCGTTGCCGTCATGCCGCTGGATATTAACGTTTATCTGATCAAGGCCGGCAATACGGAGGAGCTCATGGATGAATGGTCAGAGCAGGCCAAAGGAAACATCACGAAGGGGCTCCAGAAATACCTTGGCGAAGGACAAAACTATCAGATCAAATTCATCGACCTCAAGTGGCTCAAGTCCCAAAACGAACAATTGTGGGTCGACAATCGGGCTTTATATGAAGCTGTTGCCCGGATGGCGGTCATAACTTCACTGCCGAAGGAAAACGCCCTTTTCCCCACCAAGCGCGAAACATTCGATTATACCCTGGGGACGGAGGCCGCGGAATTGGGCCGGATCTGTGACGCGGATCTGCTGTTGTTTGTCAATGGCTATGACTACGATTCAACTTTTGGCCGGATGGCGCTGGGAATCTTTAACGCGACGATGATGGCGGCCTTGACCGGAGTGTATTATACCCCGATCAACCCCAGTTCGTTAAGCATGGCTTTGGTCAGCGCCGATACCGGAAATCTGGAATGGTTCAAAATAACCCCCGCAGAAGGGGAATACGAATTTCGCAACGAGAAAAATATGGACCAGCTTATCCAATGGATGCTCAAAGAGATCGCCCCCCAGACAAATTAATTAGACAGGTCATATCCCTGATGGCGTATACCTTGCTGGCAGGCTGTGCGACGGTAGACTTGCCTAATGTAGGAAACCAGGGGTTCAAGCTGGAGGATGACGAGAAGCGTTTGTATAACCGGGCACAGGAAGCCGTAGAGCATCTGGACAACAGCGGAGTTATTTACGACGACCCGCAGCTGGAAGCGTATTTGACGAGAGTGGCGCATGATCTTTTGCCCGAAGGGCTTCGCGATATCGATGCCCAAGGCATCGATATCCGGGTCAAAGTGATCAGTGACCCCGATATCAATGCTTTTGCTTTGCCCAACGGCCGGATCTATTTTCATGCCGGCATGCTGGCGCTCATGGAAAATGAGGCGGAATTAGCCACCATCATGTCGCATGAGCTGGTGCATGTTCTCAACCGGCATCTTCTTAAAGAGAAACGTTCCACGGACAACAAGGCGACATTTTTTAACGCGACCTTAGGCGGGATATTCCCCATGGCCTACCAGCTGGGAACCATGTCGACAGTGTCCGGATTTTCCCAGCAACTTGAACTGGAAGCCGATGAGCAGGGTTTCGAATTTTTGATGCGCAATGGTTATGATGCCAGCGAAGGCGTCAGGATCTTTGAGGAAATAAAGGTCACTATTGAAGACGAGAAGATCAAAGTGCCGTTTTTCTTTTCAACACATCCGGCGATCGTTACTCGCCTGAAGAACTATCGGAAGCTTATCGACCTTTATTCATCCGCGCCGGCGAAAAAGACCAATGAAGCGGATTTTCAGCGCGTGACCAAGAAAATGTTCTTTGACACTTTGCGGCTTTGGATGCAGCACGGGCGTTTTAAAAGCGTTGAACGATGTGTCGATAAATATCTGGGACGTAATCCCGCCAGCAGCGAGGGGTTCTATTGGAAAGGTGAGCTTTATCGCCAACGGCAAGATTGCCCCAAGGGGGTCAAAAAGCGCGATAAAACCAAAGACTATGAGGAGGCCTTGCTGGCCTACGAGAAGGCCATCGAAAGTGAGCCCGGGTTTGCGTTGGCCTATCAAGGCAGGGGGAAAGTGTTGAAATCCCTGAATAAGGCCGCGGAGGCCAAAAAAGCTTTTGCGAAATATCTGGAATTGGACCCTCAAGCGCAGGACCACGCCTACATTGAGGCCTATCTCAATAACTAGTTTGTCGGGAGGAATTTTATGTTAAGGAAATTTGCTTGTTTGATCGCCTTGTTGTTCATGATGTCGGGATGCGCGATGTGGACCCAGTTAAAGCCATCCGAATATACGGACAAGAAATATATGTTTTCTACCGTTGTTCCCGGGAATTGGATGCGTTTTAACGCGGGTGATCATTTTTTTATGACCAAAGACGGGATCACTTTGAACTACATCCGTCTTTTTCGACACAAATTTGAGAAAAAACTGGAATTTACCAAAAAGAAGTTTGCGGCGGATATGACGCCGCAAGACCTGGCTGAAGTCGAGAAAGACGAGATCGTCGCGAACCCTAATGTCGGCGCGTTCCAGGAGCTGAAAAATGTCCCTGTTGATATCGGCGATCATGACGGGTTTCGCGTGGAGTACGAATATACGGCCAAAGGGGGGTTAAAAAAGAAAGGTGTCGTTTGCGGGTTTAAAATGGGTGATTGGATCTATCGCGTCCAGTTCGAAGCGGCCAAACAGCATTATTATGCGGAAAGTATCCAGGATTTCGAAAAATTTCTAGAGAAATTCAAGTTAATATAAGTTTTATTTCACGAAAGTTTGCATAACACACAGGAGGCATTGTCATGAAGAAAGCTGGAAAAGCAATTTGGGTCGTGGCCATAATGTTGGGTTTGATGGCACCCGTCGCTGGGGCGCAGGAGGGGAGTTCTATCCCCGGAAAATTGACGATGGGCGCGGAGTTTTCGTACTTCAAGTACGAAGAACCGGATTTTATGGAGCAAACGGGACCATTGTTCGGCGTTTACGCGGAGTACGCGCTGCGCACCTCGGAGAACGACAAGGTCAGTTCTTGGGAGGAATTCCTCTCCAGCTACCAGAATAATTACGTCTTTGGCCTCGAAGGCCAGTTCCTCGCGGGCCAGGTGGATTATGAGTCCAACGGGACCGGCTCTATTGACAACATCAATGAATACATCTTTGAGATCCGCGGCCTGGCCGGATATGATTTCCCTGTGGCGGAAGCGACCGTCCTGACGCCCTACATCGGCATCGGGTATCGTTATCTGGACGATAATATGGGTGGCAAACTTTCAACGACCGGCGCCGCCGGATACGACCGGGAATCGCATTATGTGTATATGCCTTTCGGGATCAAGACCAAAACGCCTCTGGAGGGACTGTGGTCGCTGGGCTTTAATGTGGAGTATGATCTCTTTCTCGATGGTACTCAAGAAAGCCATTTGGAAGATGTCAGTTCCGCCTTGAGCACGCTGGAAAACGATCAGAATGACGGCTACGGCGTGCGCGGCTCCATTCAGTTAGTTCACCAGGCGGATGCCTGGAACCTGCTGGTGGAACCGTTCATCCGTTACTGGAATGTCGATGAGTCCAATATCGCGGTGATCAACTGCGGCGGCACGCCCTGCGCGGCCGGGTATGAACCGAACAACGAATCGACGGAATACGGCGTCAAGGTCGGGACGCAATTCTGACCCGTGAATTATCCTGCGAAGCGGGATGACTCACAGTCAAACGAACGCTTACGCTGCCGCAGGCCCCTTGGGGAGACCTGCGGCAGTTAGTTTTTATCCCGATTGCAATTGTGTACACAATATGGTAAACTTTTAGCAAGGAGGTGGAGCCAATGGTGAATTTTATCACAGTGCGGGAACTGCGGCCGGAATTGTCCAGCGTTATCAGGAACATCCATGAGAAATTCGACCGCTATTTCGTGACCCGGCACGGGAAGCCGGAGATCGTCATGATGAGCGTGGAAGATTACGAGAGCATCATGGAGACCCTGGAGATCGAGTCGGATAAAGAGTTGATGAAAAGACTCAAGAAAGCGAAGGCGGATATGAAAAAAGGCCGGGGTATTTCGCTTGATGATCTGAACAAGAGGTTGAAGGTTGTATAACGTCATTTTGCTCCCCGATGCGGAAAAATCCTACCGAAAATTAAGTTTTGCCGATCATTCCCATTTTTTGCGCGTCGCTCAAGCCCTCGAATCCCTCAAGCAGGATCCGTTCCGGGGAAAGCCCTTGAGGCATAAACTTAAGGGGCAGCTTTCCCTGCGAGTCGGTATCTACCGTATCATTTACACGGTCGAAAGGCAGAAGGTCACTGTTTATATTCTGGATATTGGACACAGGCGGAAAATTTATCGCTAAATAGACATCGGTGATCCCCTCAACAAGTTAACGCAACCGAATGTCTTTAAGCGTTTCCGGCCACGCAACCCATCCACGTTTACCTAAAATATTTTAAGTACTTTGCTTTTCTCCGGCCGTTATGGTATAAAAAATTACTATGTTTGACATCAAGCTCATCAGAGAAAATATGGAAGCCGTCAAAAGCGGCTTGGCGGCCAAGAATGTGAAGGCCGACCCGCAGGAAATTCTGCGCCTGGACCAGAAATACCGCCAGCTGATCGCCGCTGTGGAGGATCTGCGCGGCCAGAAGAATACGGCCAATGACGCCATCAGCCTCCTTTTAAAGGAGAAGAAAGACCCCAGGGAAAAGATCGCCTCGATGAAGGCGATCGCGGTGAAGATCGATGAGCTGGACCCGCAGATCAAGGACATCCAGGCCCAGATCCAGAACGTTCTTTTGACCTTTCCCAATTTGCCGCACGCCTCGGTGCCGGTGGGCGCGCCGGAGAAAAACAAGGTGGTGCGCCAGTGGGGCAAGCAGCCCAAATTTGATTTTCCCGCGAAAACCCACGTCGCGTTGGCCGAGAACCTGGATATCATCGATTTTAAACGCGCGGCCAAGATTTCGGGGTCGAATTTTGTTCTCTTTAAGCGCGCCGGCGCGCTTCTTGAGCGCGCGCTCATCAACTTTATGCTCGACGTCCACACCCGTGAGCACGGCTACAGCGAGGTTTTCCCGCCGGTTCTGGTTAACCGTGAATCGATGATCGGCACCGGGCAGTTGCCCAAGATGGAAGAGGATATGTACAAGTTAAAAGACGACGACTTGTTCTTGATCCCCACCGCCGAAGTGCCGGTCACCAACATCCATCGCGACGAGATCCTTGACGAAGAAGACCTGCCGCTGCGTTACACCGCGTATACCACGTGTTTCCGCCGGGAAGCGGGTTCCTACGGGAAGGATACCAAGGGCCTCGTGCGCGTGCACCAATTCGATAAAGTTGAACTGGTCAAGTTCGTCAAGCCGCAAAATTCCTATGATGAGTTGGAAAAGCTCGTCGTCAACGCCGAGACGATCTTTCAGAAGCTTGGGTTAGCGTATCGTGTTGTGCTCTTGGCCAGCGGCGATCTGAGCTTCGCCGCCGCGAAATGTTACGACATCGAAGTATACGCCGCCGGACTGGATAAATGGCTGGAATGTTCCAGCTGTTCGAACTTTGAGGATTTCCAGGCACGGCGGGCGAATATCCGTTTTAAGGGAAAGACAACGCCGAAGCCAGCGCTTGTGCACACGCTTAACGGCTCCGGGGTGGCCCTGGCGCGTACGGTGGTGGCGTTACTGGAAAATTATCAGACCGCCGAGGGAGATGTGGTCGTCCCCGAGGCCCTGCGGCCGTACATGGGGGGGTTGGAGAAGATCTGTAAAGACTAAACGAAGGGGGAGGAACATGGGGGAAGGAATACTTTTTCTTTTAAGGATCATTTTTACGGTTTTATTCGCGCCCGTCGTATACGCCGCCGGCGCGAATTTTTACGATCATTTGAATGATTATCCGCCCCCGCACGGCGAATTTTTCAAGTGGGGGATGTACGCTTTCCTGCTGATATTCTTATTTCTGCACCGTTTTGACAAGATGTACCTGGCGGGGCAAGGCGCAATGACGGAGTTGTTCAAATTCCTCACACCGCTTAACCACACTATCGTCCGGATCATCCCCGTATACACCTTGCTTCTTTTCCTGGTTTTTTTCATCTGGGGCAAGCTCCATGACTTGAGCGCGTATGCCCATTATTTTCAGTTTTTCGCCGGGTTCTTTTTTATGATGCATATCATCCTTCTTGCCCGGGAGCTGCAGGATGAGGAGTCGTCTTTCATAAAACCGTCCTACCTTTTCCAGATGAGCCTTTATTTTGTGTTCAGTCTATGTGTGATGGTCCTGTTGCTCGATCTGGTGGTCTGGCAATCCACGTTCCTGCAGTTTGGCGGCGATGTGCTTGGAGACGCCCGCGATATTTACCTTGCCGCGATCGATAAGATTTTTTGATCTCTCGTCCACAGAGATACCTTAGCGATGGACTCGGGATCCTTCAAGTTTTTCTGAAAGAAATCAGAGGTAACTTTTCAGGAGGCGTGGCAGAGTGGTTGAATGCGGCGGTCTTGAAAACCGTTGGGGACGCAAGTCCTTCGAGGGTTCGAATCCTTCCGCCTCCGTTTTTCCTGTCTCTCCACCATCTCTCCACCATCCCCACCTTTGTCCCCATCCGCATGCTATACTTAAATAGATGAATTATTTATGGCGGGGCATATAGGTATTCGTTAAAATATTACTATTTAACGGCCTTTGGAATTCGCAAGATCACGTATGAGCCCGGCACTTAAAATATCTCGCTTCAAACCCCGGATCGGGGGGTCCATCCAGGACGTTTCGATCGTCCGCAAGTTCACCATCCTTTTTCTTTTGATGTCCGTTATCCCAACGGTCGTTCTGTACTACTTTTATGTGCAGATCAAGGACTATGGTTCGATCCAGCTGACGACCAGCGAATTCAACCTCACGCTGATCTTTATCGTTCTGGGTGTGATCGTCGGGTACACCTCGATGCGGGAGGTGTTAAAGCAGCTTGTCCAGGTCACGGAAGCCAACCGCCGGGCGCTGGAGAGCATCCTGAGCCCCGAGAAGATCCGGAAGTTGAGCCAGGAAGAGAATGAGATCGCGGTTTTGGCGCAATCATTCTCGGCGATTACCGAACGGCTGGAAGAAAATATCCGCAGCCTGGAGCTCGCCCGCAAGACCCTGCACACCGTCATGGCCAAAATAGGCCAGGGCATCTCCAACATGCAGAATATCGACACGTTCCTGGGATTGATCCTGGAGACCGTTACCGACGGCCTCGGCGGCAAAGCCGGGGCGCTGTTCGTTCTGGAAGAGGACAAAAAGACGTTAATGACCCGTTCCGTACATGGGAATTCCCTGGAGCCGCAACAGCATAGATCTATTGAGGTGAAGGAAGGAACGACAATTTCTTTGGTTCTTGCCGCGCGCCGGCCGTTATTATTTCCTGAATTACCTTCTGATATCAGGGAAACAAAGTCGCTTGCGTACCTGGCCATGGCGCCCTTGATCTGCGCGCCGCTCATTATGAAAGAAAAGACCTTGGGGATGATCATCGTCAGCGGCCGAAAGGTCCCGGAGATGTTCGAGGAAGATGAAGTGAACCTGCTCGCCAACGTCGCCGCGCAGACAGCCGTTTCCATCGAGAACGCCCGGCTGAACCAGGACATGGAAAAGACCTATTTTGAAACGATCTCGGCGCTGGCGCTGGCGGTGGATGCCAAAGACCGCTATTCTCGCGGGCATCTCGATCGTGTGGCGGAGCATTGCGTGATGATCGCGCGCAAGCTGGGCCTGGACGCGCAGGATATCCAGACGCTGCGCGACGCCGCGCGGCTGCATGATCTGGGCAAGATCGGGATCCCCGATGAGGTCCTGCAGAAAAACGGGACGCTCAACGAACAGGAATGGATCTTGATGCGCAAGCACCCGGAGATCGGGGAGAGCATCATCAAGCCGATCCGTTCCTTAAGTCATCTGTGTGATGTCGTCCGCCATCACCATGAGAAACTCGACGGTACCGGTTACCCTGACGGCCTTAAGGGCGAGGCGATCTCCCCGCTGGTGAGGATCACGACCATTGCCGACATTTATGACGCCTTGACGTCGGAGCGTCCGTACCGGAACAGGATGAGCCCGGCGCAGGCCTGTGATGAACTTCGCAAGATGGGAGGCAAGATCGACCAGGATATCGTTGAGGCCTTTGCCGAGGCGTTGAGCGAACATCGCAAGACGTAACCTTCCTTTTAATTTCCGCTTTCCATTTTCCGGGAAACCGGGTATCCGATATGGGCGACATCCGCAAGATCAACGATGAATATTACATTGAGTTCCACGCGCGCGGGCTTTTGTACCAGCAGAAGGCCGGCAAGGACATCGGGCGCGCCCGCCAGCTTCTTTCCGAGGTCGAATCAAAGATCCAGCAAGGTGAGATGGGGACGCTGGTGCGCGATGTCGACATCGATATTTTTTTCCAGACTTTCTTAGAAAGCGCCCGCAAGGAATATGCCCTTAAAAGTTTCCGGCGCTTCGAAGCGGTGATCGAAGATTTTCACAGATTTCTGAAAAAAGAATTTTCAAAGGTTACCAAGTTGTCCGGGGTCACGCCGGCGGTCATTGACAGTTATCGCGCTTTTTTGATCAAACCCGCGCCGTCGTCCCCTAAGCCCAAACTCGTTAATTTTACGTTGCTGCTCTTGCGTGTTGTCCTCGAACACGGGTTGAAGCTGGGATATATCAACGATAATCCGACGCTTCATGTCCGGTTCTCCAAACTCCCTCAACGTCGCTGTCCGGTGACATTAACGGATCAGGATATGGAGAGATTATTGGCGGGTTTTTTGGCGGAGAAGAAAGATCTTTTTATCTTCCTGGCCGGAACGGGAGTGCGCGTTGCGGAAGCTTTGGAGCTTCGCTGGCAAAATGTTGACTTTCAAAAAAGAAGTCTTAAAATAGCACAGCGTGAGGTTCCCATGGACATGGACGTGTTCGGTCTTCTGGAGAGAAAAAGGGTCGCGCGCGCGTTGAAAGAGAAGGAGTTTGTTTTTTCCGGATCGCCGCGGATCAGTGAACTTGAGGAGGATCTGGCCCGGTCGGTCAAGCGAAACAAGCTGGCGGGAGAGATCCGGTTGGGTACGTTGCGGCACAGTTTTGCCCGGCGGTTATTGGCGGGGGGAGTTTCTCCGGTGCGCGTGTGCCGGCTGATGGGTTTTGCGGATATCGCGCGGATCATGTATTATTGGCAGTGCCCGCCAAATTGATTTAGATCAATTTGGCGAGGCCTCGCCAAATTGCATGAGCAATTGGCGGGGGTGCCGGTGGATAGAAAATTGATTTGAGGTAGTTTTTGGAGACGTGGCAGAGTGGTTGAATGCGGCGCTCTCGAAAAGCGTTGCCTGCGCAAGCGGGTCAGAGGTTCGAATCCTCTCGTCTCCGTAATTTCTTCATTAAGCGAGAATCTCTTAATCCAAAGGGAAGAGATTCTCGCAATTTAGAAAAGAAATAAGGACCCCGAAAAGGATCCTTTTCGGGGTAACTGCAGGCTCCGTCCGAATCAGGGTCTGCCGATTTTTTCTGGTTTAATTATTTGTGTGTGTTATTCTAATGGACTTGAAAATGTTTTATGTTTACGTCCTTGTTAATGAAAGTAAAACTAAGACGTATGTTGGGAGCACTGAAAACTTAAACAAACGTTTGGAAGAGCATAATGCCGGTAAGGTGAAATCATCAAAGCCGTATCGGCCTTATAAAATTTTGCATTATGAAGAATTTGATTCTTTGGCCGGAGCTCGAAGAAGGGAAGTTTATTATAAGGGTACGTCCGGCAGAAGAAAATTGTCTGAGATTTTGCAAAGAAATCATTCGTAATTTTGGAGAGCCCGCCACTTCCTCTAAATTTGAGGAAAGTGGCGAGGCTTCTCCAAATTTGTTTACAAATTTGGAGAGGTGTCAGAGCGGTTGAATGAGCACGCTTGGAAAGCGTGTGGGTGCAGTAATGTGCCTCTCGGGTTCGAATCCCGACCTCTCCGTAGTTTCTTCTCTAAGCCTAAAACCATCAACCTGAAAAGAAGATGGTTTTAGGCAATTTTAGAAAAGAAACAAGGGCTCTGATGAGGCTCCGTCCGAATCAGAGTCATCTCTCGAAGCATAACCCCGAAAAGGATTTTTTTCGGGATGACGATAAGGTAAATAACAAATGGACTTCGACCACGCCTGGACAAAAGCGCTCAAAGAGACCGAGATCATCCGCTCGCGGGTGCAGGCGCTTTTACCGTTGAGCACGACACGCGTGCCGTATATTCTGCTTTCGGAATCCTCGATCAATTACGGCGACACGGTAGTGCGCAAGGGTGATCTTTATGTGGAAAAACCGTCGCTGATCGTCCCTCCCAATAATCCGCAATTTAACGGCTTTGAATTTGACGGGGAGCGGGGATTTAACCAGAATTCATTCATCAACTTTTTGATCGTCCGCGGCGTGACGCTTCCATCCCTGCATTATAATAATCAGACGAACACCCTTGATGTCTATGAGGGGAAACTTTCCGCCGCCATCAAGCATTACGGCGATCTTTTGCAGCGGCAGGAAAATGTCGATACCGGATTGCTGGTGGGCCCAGAGGACGTGTGGCAGTTCTCATTGCTGATCTTTACCTGCACGCAGATCGCGCGCAACGTCAATGCCGATATCCGCCGGCTGCTCGATGAATACCACAAAAAACAAGAGTAATGACCGATAAAATCAGACCTATGCGCAGAATCCTTACCAGTTCTCTGGTCGCAGTATTTTTTCTTTTTTTCCTCCCGCAAGCGCATGCTTCTTCTTCAAAGCAGATACTTGATAACGGTTTGACCGTCCTGATCGATGAAATGCCCGGCAGTCCCGTTGTTTGTGTGTACGGCCTGGTCAAAACGGGTTCCGCGACCGAAGGCGAGTATTTAGGCAGCGGCATTTCGCATTTTCTCGAGCACATGCTTTTTAAGGGCACCCCGGAAAAAGGCGTTGGGGAAATTGCTTCTCATATTCAGGGGCTGGGCGGAACGATCAACGCGTCAACGGGGCAGGACTACACGATCTACACCATTGAAGTCCCCCCTGAAGCCGTCGACACGGCACTGAATACGCTGGCCGATATGTTGATGAATTCCAGCCTCGATGAGAAGGAGATGGAAAAAGAGCGGCAGGTCATTATGGGGGAGATGCGTTTGAACGATGACGACCCCGACCGCCAGCTCGGGAGAATCGCCTTTGAGAATATTTACATCCAGCACCCGTACCATTATCCGATCATTGGTTATAAGAAATTATTTCTTGATGTGACGCGTGATGATCTGCTGGATTATTATCATTCCCGTTACGTCCCCAACAATATGATCTTATCGATCGCCGGGAATGTCCGCGCGCAGGATATGCTTGCCAGGGTCCAGAAAGTTTTCGGCGGATCCCCGCGGCATAGAGGGATCCTGCGTAATCTCCCGCCCGAGCCGCCGCAGATCAGCTCCCGGCGCTATGAGCAGGAATACCCGACGGATCTCGCGCGGCTGGTCATGGGCTTTAGCGGTGTGAGTCTTTTGGACCGCGACCTTTACGCGCTCGATTGTTTGGCGATGATCCTGGGGCAGGGGGACAGTTCTGCGCTCTATCTTAATGTTGCCAAGAAAAAAGATCTGGTCCACGGGATATCCGCGACCAATTTTACGCCGGTCGACCGCGGTTTCTTTGAGATCACCGCCGTCCTGGAGCAAAAAAATGTTGCACCAACGATCGCGGCCGTCTGGAAAGAGATCCAGATGATCCAGCAAAATGGTGTTGATAAAAAGGATCTGGAGAAGGCGAAGCGGCAGGTTCGAAGCGGACATTTATTCAGCATGGAAAAAGCTTCCGCAATGGCGTACTCTCATGCCGTCGATGAGGCCTGGACGGGGGACTACCAGTTCTCGCAAAAATACGTCGCGGCGGTTAAGGGCGTCACCGCAGAAGACATCCGGCGCGTGGCCAAAGAGTATTTGATCGAGCCGGCGTTGACCGTCGTCGTTTTAAAGCCGCGGCAAGAAAAATCGTCGCAGGAAGACCTTGAACAGGTTCACGCCGGAGAGATCCGGAAATACGTTTTAGACAACGGCTTGACGGTCCTTTTAAGAGAAGATCACGCTCTGCCCATCACGTCGATCCGGATATCGCTGCAGGGCGGGACGCGCCAGGAGCCGCCGGAACTCAATGGCCTTTCGCGGCTGACGGCCGATGTTTGGGCCAAGGGAACAAAAAATCTCAGCGCGCAGCAGATCGCCGTAAAGACCGAATCTCTGGGTATGGATTTGGATACGTTCTCGGGGAAAAACAGTTTTGGTTTGAGCGTGCAATGTTTGTCGGAGGATCTGGGGCAGGCGTTGGATATGATCGGATCGATCGTGAAAGATCCAGCTTTTCCGCAAGAGGAGGTCCTTAAAATAAAAGAGGACATGAAGGCGGCGGTACGTCAGAGAGAAGATGATATTTTTCAAACAACGGCCCGGGCCCTTAAAGAGACCCTTTTTCAGACGCATCCGTTGCGTTTAGACGATGGAGGCACCATCGCGACCATCGACCGCATCGCGCGCCAGGACGCGCTTGATTTTTATCACCGCCTGGCCGTCGCGCCGAATATGGTGATCTCTGTTTTTGGGGACATCGCGCCACAGAAGGTCCTGGATATTTTGAAAAAGAAATTTGGTTCGCTGCCCAAGGGTGATCTGTCTTTAAAGCGATCATCTGAAGATTTTCCCAAGGAGCCGCGCTTAAAAGAGCTCTTCATGGATAAAGAGCAGGCCATGGTCATGTTCGGGTTTCGCGGCGTGGACCTAAAGGACCCTGACCGCTATGGGCTGGATGTATTGGTGGCGATCCTGGGATCTTCTTTTAGCGGAAGGCTTTTTAATAGCGTCCGTGAAGAATTGGGGCAAGCGTATACTTTAGGCGGCGATTCGGCCACGGCCATGGATGCCGGGTGGATCTATTTTTATGTCCTGACGACACAGGAAAATATCGCGCAGGTGCAACAGATATTGCGACGGGAGATCCAGGATCTCCAGACTGAGCTTGTTCCTGACGCGGAACTCAAAGATATCAAGACATATCTTAAAGGTGCTTTTCGTTCCGGCCTGGAGACGAACGCGTCTTTGAGTTTCGTCAGCGGATTGGACGAACTTTACGGGCTGGGGTACCGGCATTATCAGGAATATGAGGCCGCGATCGATTCCGTCAGCGCGCCGGACATCCAAAAATTGGCCCGGCGCTATTGCGATCTGAATAAAGTTGCCGTCGTGACCACACAACCGCAGAAGAATTTGAAATGAACCTCCTTGTGGCAAGCTACGGAATATCTTGGAGGAAGTCCTGGATGGTTCATTCCTCCGAAGCCGACTCTGCTTCGCCAAAGTACTTTCGTGTTTGGCTTCGCAGGAGCTCCTTCGCCTCCCTTCTTGAAGGAAGGCGAAGGAGAATAAACTTGCCTGCGGTGCATTTGTCTCTATAATAATGAATGGATTTTGACATCCGAAAATACGGCCATGGATCAAATACAATACGAAAATTTGGCATTTCATTTAGTCGATAAACTTTGCGGCCGGATGAGCCTGCTCCAGCCCCAGAAGGAGCGCGAGCAATTAGTCGAGCAGGTCTTGACGGGGGTTCTGGCCAACGGCGAATTCGCCCCGCTAAAACACGAGCTGGATAGTGCGGAGCGACGCCTGCAGTTTATCCGCGACTTTCTCTCTTACGGGATTATCACCGAACTTTTGTGCGATTTTTGCGTCGAAGATCTTATTATCAATAATTTAAAACCCATCTACATCCATCATAGCCAAAAAGGATTTTGCTCCACGGGCAAGCACTTTACCACCCCCAGGGAGCTGGAGTTGTTTATCCAGAAGATCTTGCTTTTTTCCGGAAGGAAGAAAATGGGCAAGATCGTGAACCTGGAGCTCCCTAATCTCGAAGGGCGCGTGAATATCATCCTTTCTCCGTTCGGGCCGCAGATCACCATCACCAAAGCCAAGGTCTCACCGTTAAGCATCCTGGAACTTGTCCGTGAGGGGAGCTTGACCCATGAGGTCGCCGCCCAGCTATGGATGTACATCGAAGGGATGTCGATCCGCCCGGCCAACATCATCATTGCCGGCGGGCCGGGGGTGGGAAAGACGACGCTTTTAAACGCCTTGTTCGGGTTTATCCCGGAAACCGACCGTCTGGTCGTCATCGAGGATACTCTGGAATTGAACACTTTCCTGGAGGAGAGCTGTTCCCGGCTGGAAAGTGATGAGGACTTAAGTCTCGCTGATCTGGTCAAGAATGCCTTGCGCATGCGCCCCGAGCGCATCATCGTCGGCGAGGTGCGCGGCATTGAGGCGCGGGATATGATCACCGCCTGCAACATCGGCAAATATTGTATCGGAACGATCCACGCGCTCACCTCGCGCGAGGCCATCATCCGCCTGCAAAGCGAGCCGATGAACATCCCCGAGATGCTCGTCAATCTCATCGACGTATTTATCGTCCTTAAGCGTTACCACGTCAAAGACAAGATGTTCCGCGTCATCGATGAGGTCAGCGAGACCAGCGGCATGGAGCAGGTCAAGATCTTGCTTTCGCAAGTATATAAATACGACTATGACGGCCGCAAGCTCAAGCAGGTGAACCCCAGCACTGTTTATCGCGACCGTTTGGCCCAGCAATCCGGCGTGACGGCCCGTGAGGTCCTGCGCGAGCATCTTTTAAGAGCATTCTTGTTGCAGCAACTCGACGAACGTAACATGGTGAGTATGAAAGAGGTCGCCACGTTTTGCCGCGCGTACAACCGCGACCCCAATGAAACGACGGCGAGCCTGGGATTTGACCGCGAGAAACTTTTGCGCGGAGAGCACTAGGCCCGAACGGCTTCGCGAGGCCGCAAAACCAGCGGGATTGCCGGATATTTGGATTGACAAAACCGCGAAGTTCAGCCATACTTTTAGTCGAGGTGAAAGTAAATAATGCGTAGATGGTCATCCGCAATTCATTCTCAAATCGAAGTCCGCAGCACCTTCTGCCGTTATTTACTGAATTTTTTCTT